>Ga0207905_1000020_pt1 | contig 253676 bp, 236 predicted proteins | sample LinPmetageLP49_FD_184060 | JGI IMG/M metagenome (GOLD analysis project Ga0207905, IMG submission 184060) | Marine viral communities from the Subarctic Pacific Ocean - LP-49 (SPAdes) | ecosystem: Environmental > Aquatic > Marine > Oceanic | place: Pacific Ocean | collected 2011-08-27 | reverse complement strand
ACATCCGTGTAGCTGATATCGCTCAAGAGCGCGTTGAAGATGCAACTACTGTTGTTTCTGTAGGCGACGAGATTGAAGTTAAATACGTTGGTGTTGATCGTAAGAACCGCACTTTAAGCTTATCTGTTAAAGCTCTTTTCGAAGCAGAAGAGAAAGAAGTACTAGAGAAGCTTAAGAAAGAAGAGCCAGTGTTTGAAAACGCAATGGCAGCTGCTTTCGCAAATGCACAAAAAGACTAATTAATTATAGTCTTTTAATTGGAAGGGCAGTTTATGCCCTTCCACTATTTCTTTTTAAGGAAACGCTATGACTAAGTCAGAACTGATAGAAACACTTGCCGAACAACATTCACATATTCCTGTGAAAGATGTTGAGAACGCTGTTAAAGAAATTCTTGAACAAATGGCCGGCTCATTATCTTCTTCAGATCGTATTGAGATCCGAGGTTTTGGAAGTTTCTCTTTGCATTACCGTGCGCCTCGTACAGGCCGTAACCCTAAAACAGGTGAAACTGTAGAGTTAGATGGTAAGCATGTACCTCATTTTAAACCAGGCAAAGAACTACGTGACCGTGTAAACGAGAGCATTGCTTAGTAAACTTATTGGAGTAGTTACTTGTTCAAGGTATTAAAAATTATTCTGGCGGCACTTTTTTTAATTGGTGCATTTGTATTGGGTTCTCAAAACCCACAATTAACACAAATTAACTACATAATAGCCAGTAATACATTACCTTTAGCCGTTATAATAAGTATCTGCTTTTTGCTAGGTGTTGTAGTGGGTTGTTTTGTGAGTTTTAAATTGTTCACGCAATTAAAGTGGCAAAATTACCGTTTAAAAAAGCAATTAACGCCTGAAAAAGATAATAAAAAGCGTATTGCCAACAAAGACACCTAATTATGATTGAGCTGTTGTTTTTACTGCTTCCCGTTGCTGCCGGTTATGGTTGGATCATGGGGAAAAACAGTGCAAAAAATCAGGCTCATCAGTTTAATCGTCAAATTACTTCTGAGTACAGTAAAGGCTTAAAGTTTTTACTGGATAGAGAAGAAGATCAGGGGCTTGAGCATTTAATTAATTTGCTCGAAGTAGCTGCTGACTCTGTTGAACATTATTCTACTTTAGCCACCATGTTTCGCCGTCGTGGTGAGCTCGACCGCGCAATAAAAATTCACGAACTGCTACTAAAACACCCAAGCCTTAACGAAAAACAAGCCGTTAATAGCCGTTTAGAACTAGCCGAAGATTATATTATGGCTGGCTTATTAGACAGCGCAGAAGAACATTTAATATGGCTGGTAAAAAATAGCCATGCAGATGCACTCGATCCGATAATTTCTTTATATTCACAAACCCGTGAATGGCAAAAAGGCATTAATATGTTTGAAGCGCATACTGAGCTTTTTTCAAAAGAACAACACTTTAAAGCCATCGCTAATTTTTACTGTGAGCATGCCATTGCCAGTAATAACCCACAACTTATGCGCAAAGCCATTAGCTTAAACTTTAAAACAATTAGGCCTTTATATGAGCTTGGACTGTCAGCTTATACCAAAGAAGATTACGTAAAAGCAATTTACTATTGGCGAGAACTAATCTGCCAATTTACTTTTTTTGCGCCATTGTTTATTGAAAAGTTAGCTCACAGCTATAAGCAATTAAAATTAACTCACCAATTTCATGAACTCATTACTGAGTTACTAGAAAAGGGTGGGGTGATGATAAAAATACAGCATTGCCAAGCCTTGCTTGAGCAAGGACACACTGAACAAGCCTTTGAATTTTTAACTGATAATTTAAAACGTCAACCCACTATTCGTGGCTTTAGTTTTTTATTACAGTTAATGAGTACAGAAAATAAAAATACAAAAGATGTGCTTAATCAAATCGATAAACTTGTTACTTCGTACATTGCCACTAAGCCTGACTTTCAATGTCAGCATTGTGGCTTTACTAGCTACACCATTTATTGGAATTGCCCTTCATGTAAACACTGGGAAACCATTGTGCCTAGCAGAGGCTTAGACGGATTTTAATCTTTATACTTTTCGCTCACTAGTAGGATAGTTATGTCTTTCGAAAAATCAAAAAAAATTCTTATCGCGCTTGATTATGATGATCAGCAAACTGCTTTAGCATTTGTAAAACAGTTATCACCAGATACGTGTCGATTAAAAGTGGGCAAAGAAATGTTTACTTATTTTGGTCCTGCATTTGTTAAAGAATTGGTCGATTTAGGTTTTGATGTATTTTTAGATTTAAAGTTTCACGATATTCCAAATACCGTTGCTAAAGCGGTGACTGCTGCGGCTAAAATGGGTGTATGGATGGTCAATGTGCATGCATCGGGCGGTTATGAAATGATGCATAAAGCTAAACAAGCACTTGAGCAGTTTGGCGACAAAGCGCCATTACTGATTGCGGTAACTGTATTAACCAGCATGGACGAAGCTGAACTTGAGCGTTTAGGTATAACCAAATCACCCCAAGAGCAAGTTATGCATTTAGCTAAATTAACAAAGCAAGCAGGACTTGACGGTGTTGTTTGTTCCGCGCAAGAAGCGCAAAGTTTAAAGGCTGCTTTAGGGAAAGAGTTTAAATTAGTTACGCCAGGTATTCGCCCAGCGGGCAGTGATGCGGGCGATCAAAAACGTATTATGACACCTAAAGAAGCGATTGAAGCGGGTAGTGACTATTTAGTGATTGGGCGTCCGATCACTCAGGCACAAAATCCTGTAAAAGTACTAAATGATGTAAATGAATCAATAGCTTAAATTAAAAATTAGCATAATTGAGAGCAGTTCCTTACAACTGCTTTTCTTTGTGCTACATTTAAATTATGGGTGTGCAGTGAGGGATTTGCTTTGCGTATAATAATATTTTTAGTTGTAATTATCATTAGTGGCTTTGCTGTAAATAAATATGTTTTTTCAACTAAAATGTATGATGATGTTTCAAATGTTACTGACTTGGTATCTGGTTACCCCGTTGATTTATTCAAGTTTAAAAAAATTGCTCAAAATTATGCCCAGCATCTGTGTTACACCAATGAAGGTGTGTTAGCAGGAATAGATGTTAGCAGCAGAGACTGTGTTGCGACACATGATGAAATGCAAAATGAGTGTACAGAAAAAGTTTTTAGGCTAGCGCCGTTAAATCTAGATTCTAAAAAAGAATTAATTGAATACTCAAATGAATATTCTCGCTGTACCTTACCTTATAAAAATATTAGGTTATAAATTTCAGATACTAAAAAGCCACTTAGGTTTAAAACTTAAGTGGCTTTTTATTTAATTATTTTAAACGAATAGACTTAGCTTCAATATCAATTAAGCCTTGTTTAAATAAACCGCCAATGGCTTTTTTGTAATTTGCTTTGCTGGTCGAAAAGACTTTTTTAATTAATTCAGGATCAGACTTATCGCCTATGGCTAATATGCCACCCTCATCCTTTAGTTTTTCCATTATTTTTTCACCAAGCTCGCTTACTTTACCCATGCCTGGTTTTTCAAGTATGACGTCAATTTTTCCGTCTTCACGTACTTTTTGAATAAATCCTTTTAGCTTTTGACCAACAAACAGGTTTTTAAACACCATGTTGTAAAACACGACGCCAAAATGGGATTCTTCAATAAGCACCTTGTAACCAATATCAGTTTTGCCTGCAACAATTAAGTCAACTTCTTGTAAGTGACTATACTGAGGCTCATCTTTTGATAAAAAACGGTTAAAGTTAGTTGAGGCACAAATACGCTGACTGGCGTTATCAAGATATAAACGCACTAAATATGAGTAGCCTTCTTGCATACGTGGTTTTTGTTCATTAAACGGTGCGAGTACGTCTTTTTCTAAGCCCCAATCTAAAAACGCGCCTATGCTGTTTATTTCTTTTACACGCAGTAGGGCATATTCACCCACTTGAGCATGCGGCTTTTTAGTTGTGGCTGTTGGCAGGTTTGCATTATCTAAAAATGTGAATACACTGATGCTATCGCCGGCTTCAAGCTCATGTTTTATTTCATGTTTAGGTAAAAAAACTTCACCTAAGTCATGCCCATCTAAATAGGCACCTTCGTTGCTGACTTCTTTAACAAAAAGGGTTTGGGTGGTTCCTAGGTAACTCATAATTATTCCTGCTCAGGCTTTTTTTTACGACGCATCGGGGTATCACCATCAATATTAAGAGGTGCTTTAATTGGGGCCGCTGGCTTTTTCGGTTTTGCTTTTCGTTTTGGCTGTGGCTTATTCGCGGTCACTGCTTTTTTAGTCGGTTTAATTGGCGCTACTTTTTTCTCTTTAATACCTTTAAATTTCGCTTTGAAACCCTCAACAGCAGCAAACGATAATTCATCATTTAAAAATGATTTTATTGCCAAGTAACTTGCCCAATCTTTAGGGCCCACAAGTGATAATGCGTTACCTTTAAAACCAGCACGACCAGTTCTACCAATACGATGAACGTATTCTTCTGCGTGTTTTGGTAAATCAAAGTTAATAACATGGGTAACACTGAGTAAATCTAAACCGCGCGAAGCAACATCTGTAGTAATTAATATTTTAAAGTTTTCACGGCTAAACGCATCCATAATATCAAGGCGCTTACTTTGAGTTAAATCCCCAGCTAATGCGACAGATTTAAAGCCTTTACTATTTAATGATTCACTTAAACGGCTGGTATCAGCTCGTGTGGCAGTAAATATAATGCACTGGCCGACGTTATCTTGGTTTAAAAAGTGCTCAAGCAGTGCTTCTTTATGATCAAGGTGGTCAGCTAAATACAATGTTTGTTTAATATCACTGTGTTGCTCATTGGCTGCACTGAGCATAATTTGTTTTGGTTTTTTTAATAAATTACGCGATAACGCATCAACTTGAGCATGATCTAATGTCGCCGAAAACAATAAAGTTTGACGAAGACGATGATCGGCTAGTTCATTAATTAGTTTAAGTTGATCGGTAAAACCTAAATCTAAAATACGGTCAGCTTCATCAAATATAAGTAACTCTAGGCCACTTAATTGTAATGAACGTTGCTTTAAATGATCGGCTAAACGCCCAGGTGTGGCGACCACAAAGTGAGGGTCGTTACGCAGTGCTTTAATTTGGTCGTTAAAATTTTCGCCACCGAGGATTTTAACGGCCTTTATGTTGGTACCGGCAATAAGTAATCGAAGTTGAGTAAAAACTTGGGTCGCAAGCTCACGAGTTGGAGCAACAATAAGTACACGAGGATCACGTTTACTGAGTGCTTTTTGTTTCATTACACGCTGCACAGCCGGTAATAAAAACGCTAAAGTTTTGCCTGACCCAGTTTTTGACTGAGCGAAAATGTCATGTCCCGCCAGTGCCGTTGGCACAGCATGAGCTTGAATATCGGTAGGCTGGGTGATCCCTTGGTGCGCTAATTGTGTTTCTAGGCGAGTATCAATCCCAAGATCAGTAAAGTGCAATGTATGTTTCTCCAATATGAGCAAGTCTGTATAAATTTATCCGCGCATTATAGCCCACTGAGCTACTGCGCTAACAGTAAAAAGCGCATTATCATCCATTTTTTTGCATTTAAATAAAAAAAGCGTAAAATACGCGCCCCATATGCGCCGGATTTACGATTCGGTAAACGCCCCTTGCGGGTTTTAAAAGCAAAATAGGAATACCATGACTGCTGTCCATAAAGATAATGTAACCAGCGAACACTTTGTTGTATGCGCTCTGTATAAATTTGTTTCTCTGCCGGATTTTGAAGCACTTCGCCAACCTTTACTTAATGTAATGGAGCAAAACGAAGTACGAGGCACTTTATTAATTGCTGCAGAGGGGATTAACGGTACTGTCTCTGCAAAACGTGAAGGCATAGATAATTTACTTGCGTGGTTAGACACCCAACCAAATTTAGACAACATTGTTACCAAAGAATCATTTGATGACGAATGCCCGTTTTATCGCACAAAAGTTAAGCTGAAAAAAGAAATTGTGACTATGGGTGTTGAAGGCGTAGACCCATTAAAAGTAGTGGGCAGTTATGTTAAGCCACATGAATGGAATGCCCTTATTTCTGATCCAGAGGTGATCCTTGTTGATACCCGTAATGATTACGAAATTGAAATTGGTACGTTTCAAAACGCAGTAGACCCAAACACTAAAACGTTCCGTGAATTTCCTCAGTGGGCCAAAGAAAACCTAGACCCATCAAAACATAAAAAAGTAGCCATGTTTTGTACTGGTGGTATTCGCTGTGAAAAATCAACAGCCTATATGAAAGAGCAAGGTTTTGATGAGGTTTACCACCTTGAAGGCGGCATATTAAAATACCTAGAAGAAGTGCCAAAAGAAGAAACCATGTGGGAAGGCGAGTGTTTTGTATTTGATAACCGTGTAGCGGTAAATCATGACTTACAAAAAGGCTCATACGATCAGTGTCATGCATGTCGCATGCCTATCACAGAAGAAGAAAAGCAAAAGCCAGAATACATGGAAGGGGTGTCTTGTCACCACTGTATTGACAATGTAACCGATGAACAACGCGCTCGCTTTGCAGAGCGCCAAAAGCAAATAGAGCTTGCTCAAGCGCGCGGTGAAGGCCACATTGGTAACGAAGCACAAGCTGTTTTACAACAACGTAAAGAAGCTAAAAAAGCGCAAAAAGAAGCACAGCGAAATAAATAAGCGGTACTTTTTTGTTTGTACGTTATTAATAAAAAAACCTCAGTTTTAACTGAGGTTTTTTATTTTATACTCTTTTCACAATTGCTTGTATCTGTAGTAGAGAGCGTGACCTTGTTGGCAGCATTGACGAGCACACATTTTGTGTTTTTATCGAGCTTTTTCTTTTGAATAACGGTAAATTTACCTTCATCAGCAGCATATAGATTATACTGATACGCGGTGTTGCCCCCTTCAAATAAAGCAGTAAATAATCCACCGACTAATCCACCAACAATGGCGCCGCCAATCATTTCTTCTTTATTGCCATCTAAGCTATCTACAAAGCCAAACCCCGCACCAGCAGCTATTCCAGTTCCCACTTCTGAGGAGAGTGTTACTTTTTGTATTGATTCAACAGACGCATAATAACGTTTAACAACTTGATTTTGATCTGCCCGATCAATCCCTGGTGATGCACAGCCTGATAGTAAGATCACCATAATTAAACTCTTTTTCATAAATGTGCCTTTATTAAAAATATTGATGAGCTAAATCATAGTCATAAATGTAATTTAAATATGTGTGGATTTTGTATGCAGCTGTAAAAATATGTAAGAGTGGCTAGCATGCTTAATTTCAGCTTATTGTTTTGCTAATTTATCGTACTTAGCTATTTATTGATTATAGAGCTGTTAAACTGCGTAACATAATGGAAATAATAATTAATTAGGGTCACCCTTTGAAATCGCGAATTCTTTTTACCAGCGTGTTTTTTTCTTTAATGTCGTTAAGTTTATCTGTAAAGAGTGCCAATGTCGTGGTGGAGCAGGTAGCGATGGAACGTGCTAAAGAGCAAGTTCAGGCTGTCGGTAACGCCGAAGCAATTCATTCGGTTATTTTATATCCGGCTGTGGGCGATAAAGTAACGGCGGTCCATTTTAAACCGGGTGATAGCGTAAAGGCCGGTGATGTGTTACTTGAACTTGATTCACGAAGACAAAAAGCGGCACTTGAAGAGGCAAAAATAAAACTTGCTGACACCCAAAGAACCCTCGCACGTTTAAAGCAAAGCCAAGCAAAAGGGGCTGTGCCACAAAGTGATGTGGATGATGCAAAAACAGTTGTTGAATTAGCAAAAGTGACCCTTACCCAAGCAGAAACAGAATTTGAAGACCGCCAAGTTCGTGCGCCTTTTAACGGCACTATGGGACTTACCGACGTTGAAGTGGGTGACAGAATTACTCCCCAAACGGCGATTGCAAGTATTGATGATACGCGTGCTTTATATATAAATTTTAACGCCCCAGAATCGGCCGTTTATATGCTGCGCAATAAAGGCAATGTAAAAGTATTCCCTTGGCAGTCACAAAATGCTGTAAACGCAAAAATTGCTTATCTAGATTCACGAATAGACCCACAAACCCGCACCTTACGTGTAAAAGCGCAGCTTGAAAACCCGCAGCAAAAGTTCTTACCTGGCATGAGTTTTCGTGTTCATATTGAAGTAGAAGGGCAACGTTTTGCTGCTGTACCTGAGGCGGCATTACTGTGGGGAGCAACAGGCCCTTACGTATGGACAAGTGTTGATAAAAAAGCCACTCGAATTGATGTTAAAATTGAACAGCGCCTTGCAGGTCGTTTATTAGTTTCGGGGGCTTTAAAAGAACAAGATAACTTAGTGGTAGAGGGCGTACAACGCTTACGAGCTAACCAAGAGCTAAGCTTCTCAGCGCCAATCGCTAATACGCAGGAGTAGCCATGAAACAGCAACCTATGATGCAAGACTTGCCATCAATGGCTATTCGCCGCCCAGTGCTTATTGTGGTACTGAATTTACTGATTATTATTGCCGGAATTGCCGCCATAGCAGGCGTAGAAGTTCGAGAGCTTCCAGATGTAGACAGACCCCGTATTACTGTATCAGCCTCGTTCCCTGGTGGTTCACCTGAAACCGTTGATACCGAAGTTACCAGTAAACTTGAAGGTGCCGTGGCCCGCGTGAGCGGTGTTAAATCGATTCGTGCACAAAGTGAAGAAGGTAATTCACGCATTGTGGTTGAATTTAGACCGGGTGTTAACCTTGACGACGCTGCGAATGAAACGCGTGAGTCAGTTGCTCGAGTGCAAAGAGAGCTCCCTGAAGAGGTAGAGCGCGTTTCTATTATTAAGGCTGATAACGACGCTGAAGCGGTGGTTTCATTAACAGTATCAAGCGAAAGTTTATCGTTAGAGGCATTAACAGAGCGGGTTGATGTTGACTTAGCGCCGCAGTTTTTAACTATTCCTGGCGTTGCCGACGTACGATTAAACGGCGATAGAGAACGTGTGCTCAGGGTTCGCATTGATCCATTAAAGCTCAGCAGTTTTAATTTAACGATTCCAGATGTCGCCGATGTACTCAGGCAAGCCCCCTTTGATGTGCCTGCAGGGAGTTTAAAATCAAACGATCAGCAAATAATAGTGCGCGCTGATGCAACGTCTGTTACCCCCGCACAGGTGGGCGACATTATAATTCAGGGCGATACTCGTATTAGCGATATTGCTGCCGTGTACTTTGGTCCGGCCGATCCGCGCTCTATGGTAAGACTTAATGGTAAACCTGTTATTGGTATGGAAATTATTCGCCAAGCACAGTCCAACACCATCGAAATTTCTGATGAAGTACTCAACCTTATAGAGGGGATGCGGGAGCGCTTTCCTGAGATGGAGTTTACGCTAACATCAGATGACGCGCAGTTTATTAGAAGCTCAGTAGATGAAGTGATTAACTCATTGGTACTGACGGTACTGCTAGTGATCATCACCTTGTGGGTGTTTATTGGCTCATGGCGTGCAACATTAGTCCCAGCATTTGCCATTCCTGTTGCGCTTATAGGTTCATTAGCACTGATATGGGCACTTGGGTTTTCAATTAATATTTTAACCTTATTAGCACTGGTATTAGCGACAGGATTAATTGTTGATGATGCAATTGTAGTGAGTGAAAACATTCAACGCCAGCGAGGGTTAGGCCTTGGAAGGCGTGCCGCAGCGGTTGTTGGTACCCGCGAAGTATTTTTTGCCGTTATTGCCACCACTGCAGTATTAGCGGCTGTGTTTGTACCCATCGCATTTTTACCCTCTACAGCAGGGCGTTTATTTAGGGAGTTTGGTGGCGTACTAGCTGGTGCGGTAATTATATCTAGCTTTGTTGCTTTATCGTTAGTACCGGCGCTCACCTCAAAACTAAAGCTTAAGCAAGGTGGTTTTCACCCCTTTGCGAAATTTGGTAACGTGCTTGCCAATATTTATACCAAAACAATTCATAAAGTACTGGATCATGCGTGGGTTACCTTTATTGTTTGTTTATTAGTTGCAGGCGGTTCGGGTGCTTTGTATATGAGTTTAGATAACGAACTGCTCCCTACTGAAGATCGCGGTAAAATTAGAATATTTGCCCGCGGACCTGATGGCGTAGGCTTAAACTTTATGGATAGACAAGCCATTAAAATGGAAGATACCTTATTGCCTTTCGTTGAAAGTGGTGAAATTGAGTCTATTTACACTGTGGTTGGGCAATGGGATCCCAATATTGTGTTTATTACTGTGCCATTAAAGCATTGGGATGAACGTAACTTTAGCCAACAAGAAATTATTAATAAAATTCGCCAGCCTTTAGGCAACATCCCAGGCGCACCAGCTTACCCTGGTGGGGCAAATAGCTTAAATTTACGTGGCCAAGGTGGCGGCATAGAAATCGCTTTACTTGGACAAGATTATCTTGAAATATTTAAGGCTGCACAGCAGTTCTCAGCTGATCTTGAAAAAGCCGTGCCAGAAGTTGCGCCGGTAAGAGTATCGTATCAGCCATCGCAGCCGCAATTGCGTGTTAATATTGACAGACGACGCGCAGAAGAACTTGGCGTGTCTTTAAGTGATATCGCAATTACATTAAGAGCCGCTATTAATGGTGACGATATCGCTGATTTAAACATTGGCGATCAATCTATTCCTATTATGCTACAGGCACAAAATCAAACTATTAACGACCCAAGTGATTTAGCAAACTTGTTTATTAGAGCTCGTAATAATCAATTGGTGCCGCTCAGTAGTGTCGCTAACATTTCAGAGGAAGGGGTTGCTGCCGAGCTTGAGCGTCATGCTCAGCGCCGTGCCATAGAGCTCAGTATGGAGCTGCCTGAGGGCTTAACAATTGCCACCTTAGTGGAACAAATAAAGCAAGTGTCTGAGCAATCATTACCAGCAGGTATTACTCTTGCATTTAAAGGGGAAGCACTGACATTTGAAGAAACCTCCAACGAAGTATTAATGACCTACGTATTGGCATTTTTAATTGTGTTTTTAGTACTTGCGGCGCAATTTGAAAATGTTAACAGTGCAATCGTGGTAATGATCACTGTACCATTTGGGATTACATCGGCCATTCTAGCGCTGTATTTAACCGGTACCTCACTGAATATTTACTCGCAAATAGGCCTAGTGATGTTAATTGGGTTAATCGCTAAAAATGCAATTTTATTGGTCGAGTTTGCTGATCAATTAAGAGATCAGGGGCTGAGTGTTCGAAAAGCGGTTGAACGAGCTGCATTGGTACGTTTAAGACCAATCACCATGACCTTAATATCGACCTTACTCGGTGCGTTACCCCTCATTATGTCAACAGGTGCCGGAGCAGAAGCACGTAATGCCATTGGTTGGGTGGTATTTGGTGGACTTGCGTTAGCAGTATTGTTTACGCTTTACTTAACACCGGTGATTTATTTAGGATTAGCCCGCTTTACCAGTCCTCGTGGCGATGAGTCAAAGCAATTAGCCCAAGAGCTGGAGCAACTTGACTAACTAATTACGCTAATTGGCTATTTTTCTTTGAAAAAATAGCCAATTAAGCCCACAATTCAACTAGATTAAAGCCACAAGGATCACCCATGCAGGCCGAGCAAGTTGAAATAGCCCAATTTTTAGTTGAACACCCCCCCTTTGATACGCTTGAGAGCGAGGCACTAAACGAACTAGCAATGCAAATTGAAGTTGCTTATTTTCGTGCGCAAACTGATATTTTACATTTAGGCCAAGATATTAGTGACTTATATATTATTCGTAGTGGCTCGGTTGAAATTTCACGTCGTAATGGCGAGCTCTATAATCGTTTAGCCACAGGCGGCATTTTTGGCCAAATGGGCCTATTGATGAACCGCAAAGTGCGCTTTCCGGCTCGAGCCCTAGAAGACACCTTAACCTATTGTATTAACGTTAATACCTTCAACGAATATTGTGATAAATACGAAACCTTTGCCGATTTTTTTGAAGTGGATGGTAACGTACGTTTGCACCAAGCCATTGTAGAGCAAGCCGACAGCAATGATTTAACCACCGCGAAAGTGAAGTCATTATTACACCGTGATGTGGTCACAGTAACAATGCAAACTGCTATTCAAGACGTCGCATTTTTAATGACGCAAGAATCGGTCTCTTCAGTGTTAGTTACCGACATAGAAAAACAAATAAGCGACGACCCAGAAGAAGACGACGGTCAAGTTGTTGGGATCATAACCGACAGAGATATTCGCACTAAGGTGGTTGCCCAAGGGTTAACATATGATACACCCGCCAAAGAAGTAATGACATCAAGCTTAGTACTACTTGATAGCAACGCCTATGTGTTTGAAGCCGTATTAGCCATGCTAAGAGATAACTTACATCATTTACCTGTGGTACATAAAAAACGGCCTATTGGGGTAATATCGCTGTCTGACATTTTACGTTATGAATCACAAAGTAGCTTACTGTTAGTACGCGGTATTTTAGCGCAGCAATCAGTTGATGACTTAGTTCATTACGCGCGCCAATTACCTAATGTATTTGTACGTATGGTTAATGAAGATGCAAATTCGCATATGATAGGAACCGCTATGGCGGTCATAGGCCGTACCTTTAAACAGCGTTTGTTAGCACTGGCCGAAGAAAAATTTGGCGAGCCGCCTATTCCTTATTGTTTTATAGCCTTAGGCTCAATGGCCCGCGACGAGCAGCTAATTGTGACTGATCAAGATAATGCTCTCATTTTGGATAATAGTTTTGATGAAGCACTGCACGATGAGTATTTTCAAAACCTATCAGATTTTGTGTGTGATGGTTTAGCTAAATGTGGCTATACCTATTGTGACGGTGAAATTATGGCGTCGTTTAAAAAATGGCGTATGACCCGTACACAATGGAAAGAAAAATTTGCTAGTTGGATGGCCGAGCCGAAACCGCAAGCACTGCTTAATAGTTCGATATTTTTTGACTTAGATGGTGTATGGGGCAAGCTAAAATGGGCCGATGAGCTTAAAACGCTGGTGGCCAAAGAAAGCAAAGTAAACAAACGCTTTTTAGCGAACCTTGCTGCCAATGCCCGCAATAGAACGCCGCCATTAGGATTCTTTAACGGTTTTGTGCTTGAGCATAATGGCCAGCATAAGCGGTCAATGAACTTAAAACGCCGTGGTACGGCGCCGCTATCTGATGTGGTGCGCGTGCACGCCTTAGCGGTTGGCTCACGTAAACAAAACTCCTTTGAGCGCTTAGAAGATATTATAGAGGCAAATTTACTGCCTAAAGGTAAAGCACAAGATTTACGTGATGCGTTTGAGTATATTGCCACAGTACGTATTCGTCATCAGGCGTGGCAAATAGAGCAGGGTGAAGCCCCAGATAACGATCTAGACCCCCATTTACTTTCACCCTTTGAGCAAAGTAATTTAAAAGAAGCCTTTGCTATTTTAGAAAAAGCGCAAAGCTTTTTAAAATTTAGCTATTCTGCGCACCCGGGTGTGAAATAAGTTATGGCTAAATCACCGTTAGATTGGTCACAGCGCTACGAGCAGTTATTGCAAACTGCGCAAAACCCGTTACTTAAAGACTTTTATCAACAAGCGTTTACCAATCAGGCTGCTCCAATTAAAGATGTCCCTTTTGTGGCGCTCGACTTTGAAACAACCGGCCTTGATGCCAATAGCGATGATATTGTTAGTGTGGGGCTGGTGCCTTTTAATGTGAATCGTATTTATTGTAAAGAGAGCCGTCACTGGGTGGTGCAACCACGACGAGATTTAAGTGAAGAGTCAATAGTTATTCATGGAATTACTCATTCAGAAGTGGATGAAGCCCCTGATCTTAATCGAATTTTAGCGCCACTGCTTGATGCCCTTAAAGGCAAAGTGGTGGTGGTACATTATGCTGCAATAGAACGTCATTTTTTTTATAACGCGCTACTTATGCGTATAAAAGAGGGCATTGAGTTTGCACTAGTTGATACGATGGAAATAGAAAGGCGGGCGCTTAAAGCGCGGCAGGGGTTATTAGGCAGGCTGTTTAATTCAAAGCTAGGATCACTTAGGTTAAGTGATACACGGGAGCGTTATTCATTGCCACTGTATCAAAACCATAATGCGCTTACTGATGCACTAGCCACTGCCGAGCTGCTGCAAGCGCAGCTGAGTTACCACTATAGATCAGACACGCCAGTGAGTGAAATTTGGCTTTAGCTATTGAAGCATTACTGTTAAAAATAGAGCACAAAAAAAGCCGCAATTTGCGGCTTTTTTATTATGGAATGTGTTGTGTTATTTAACTGGGCGAGGCTCAGTTCGTAAACCTAAAATTAAGCTTACACACATCAATAACAATACAATGGTAAATGGCAGACCGGTTGATATAGCCCCCGCTTGCAGTGCTTCAATCGCTTGAGTGCCACCAATCCAAAGTAATGCAGCAGCGATAGCACCCTCAACAGACGCCCAAAAAATACGCTGTGGTACCGGCGCATCAATCTTACCACCTGCTGTGATTGAATCGATTACAAGTGACCCTGAATCAGAAGAAGTAATAAAGAATACCAGTACTAAAACAATAGCAATGAAAGATAAAACGTTCGCCATTGGCATTTCATCAAGCATTTGGAACATCGCCATAGGCACACTTGTTAAACCGTCAGTTCCTAGGGCACCAATTCCATTAACTACTTGGTCAATTGCGATGCCGCCATAAATAGACATCCATAAGATAGTGACTGCTGTAGGAATAAGTAGTACAGCGGTTAAAAACTCACGAATTGTACGACCACGTGAAACACGGGCAATAAACATACCTACAAACGGTGACCACGAAATCCACCAAGCCCAATAAAATACTGTCCATCCATGCATCCATGTTTCATCTTCACGACCATGTGGGTTACTTAACGGAATAATGTTTTCTACATAGCCCATTACCGTGTTTGGTATATTACCCATAGATACAGCAAAACCAACTAAACATACAAATACCAGTAGCACTAAAGCAATAAGCATATTGACGTTACTTAGTAGCTTAACGCCACCATCAATGCCTCGAATAACTGAGACAATGGCTAATAACGTCACCCCTGTAATAACCAGAATTTGTGAACCTACGCCACCTTCAAGGCCAAATACGTGGTTAATACCCGCTGAAGCTTGTTGAGCACCTAATCCTAAAGACGTTGCCAAACCAAATAAGGTCGCAAGCACAGCTAAAATATCGATTATATGCCCCGGCCAGCCCCATGCTTTATCACCTAAAATAGGGTAAAAAATTGAGCGTATAGAAAGCGGTAAGCCTTTATTGTATGTGAAAAACGCTAAAGAAAGCGCGACAACCGCATAAATGGCCCAAGGATGAAGACCCCAGTGGAACATAGTTGCGCCCATTGCAAGCTTTGCTGCTTCTGGGGTGTTGGCAGCCACATTAAGCGGTGTTTCATACCAGCCGGTGTAATAAGCCACCGGTTCAGCAACTCCCCAAAACATTAAGCCAATACCCATACCTGCTGCAAATAACATTGCCAGCCAAGAAATACGAGAGTGAGATGGTTTAGCATCGTCGCCGCCTAAACGGATATTGCCGTAAGGCGAAAAAATTAAAACTAAACAAAAAATAACAAAGAAGTTAGCAGCCCACATAAACAGGCCGTCAAAATTATTAATAATATCGGTTTTAATACCATCTAGCGTTGTTTTAGCAACTTCGGCATCAGATACTAATACGGCAATTAAAAACAGCGCTATTAACCCTGCACTTATTCCGAATACAGGGTTATGTATATCAAACCCCCATTTTTGCACGTTGTCTTGACCTACGGTGTAGTCCGTATTGTCAATACTGTACTTGTCATGATTCTCGCTCATGCAATACCTCATTGGTTAATGAAACAGGCTGGCTTAATGCCAGTTTTTTATAGTTCACTGTATTCGTCTTATTAGATTCTTTGCCAAAGCTAACAACACGAATAATTAGAAGACTAACTAATTTAATTGCCCATCATACCTTTACTGCTAGGGGAGTTAAATATTAAATACGAAAGAATTAACACTTTGCTAAAATTTTGAGCTGACTTTGTCTTTTTATTGTACATGTCTGGTCGCTAAGAAAATGAAAACTAACGCGTTAGCACTTTATTTTATAGTCGTAAATAGCAATGAATGCAAAAGCTAAGTTAATGAATATTCATATTAATAGGGCGTATAAACAGATAAATCACTTAATTTGATACGCTAAAAGCGTACTCTGATTTTTAAAACTAAGAGTAATTTGTTAAATGGGCTTTTTTATGACTTTTTAATTACATTTTTATAGCTTTGGATTTTTAGCCAAGGGGAGGTTAATAGAATCAGCAATGAAAATAGCGATGTTAAAGTAGTTTTTATAAAAAGGTGGCATACTTATTTTGCAGTTTAAACTAATTTGCTTTCTCATTTATTTTGAGTCTTAACAGCTTAACTCACGAAGAGGGTAAAGAGACGCTGCGCTTTTAGAGAAGTAACAAAGCCACATAATTAAACAAAAATGATGAGGCAGAATGGCTTTTACTTTCTCATTTTCTTCTCATTCACTTCTCTCAGTGCAATAAGCATTTTAAGAAAATTACGCACAAAGACACCAAAAAAAGCTGCAGCTTTAACACTGCAGCTTAGGATGGTTAAATTTTCATTTGTACGCTTCGTTATGAACGCCCGCGGCGCGCCCTGATGGGTCGGCATTATTTTGAAATGATGCATCCCATGCGAGTGCTTCTGGGGTTGAACACGCAACTGATTTACCATGTGGTACACACTTAGCCGAGGCATCGCCTGGGAAGTGCGACTCAAAAATACTGCGGTAAAAATACGCTTCTTTAGAGTCTGGCGTGTTAATTGGGTATTTAAATTTGGCATTCGCCAATTCTTGATCCGTTACTTGCTCATTAACAAATTCTTTTAAGGTATCTATCCAGCTGTAGCCAACGCCATCAGAGAATTGCTCTTTTTGACGCCATAACACTTCATCTGGGAGGTAGCCGTCAAAGCCTGCACGTAAAATGTGTTTTTCAATTTTGCCGTCTTTACACATTTTAGCTTCAGGGTTAATGCGCATTGCCACATCAACAAACTCTTTATCTAAAAATGGTACGCGTGCTTCAACACCCCAAGCCGCCATTGATTTATTGGCACGTAAACAGTCAAACATATGGAGCTTTGAAACTTTACGGTTCAGCTCTTCATGAAATTCTTGTGCATTAGGCGCTTTATGAAAATATAAATAACCGCCAAATAATTCATCTGCACCTTCACCTGAGAGCACCATTTTTATACCCATGGCTTTAATTTGACGGGCCATTAAGTACATTGGGGTTGATGCACGAATGGTGGTTACATCGTAAGTTTCAATGTGGTAAATCACTTCTTTAAGTGCATCAATACCTTGTTGAATAGTAAAGATAATAGGGTGGTGAATAGTCCCTATCATATCAGCTACTTTTTGCGCTGCGGCTAAATCGGGGGAGCCTTCTAAACCCACCGAAAAGGAATGCAGTTTAGGCCACCAAGCATCGCTTTCATCGTTATCTTCAATACGTTTTGCAGCAAAGCGCTGGGTAATAGCGGAAATAACCGATGAATCTAAGCCACCCGATAGCAATACGCCATAGGGTACGTCACACATAAGCTGGCGCTTAACCGCCGCTTCCAATGCATCTTTTACATCTTCTGCTTTGGCATCGTTGTTTTTAACAGCGTCGAAGCGTTGCCAATCACGTTTATAGTAAGGGGTTAATTTACCGTCTTTGCTGTACAGGTAATGCCCCGGCGGAAACTCTTCAATGTGCTTACAAATAGGTGACAGCGCTTTGAGCTCTGACGCTACATAAAAGTTACCGTGCTCATCGTGACCTGTGTACAGTGGAATAATACCAATGTGATCGCGACCAATTAAGTACGCGTCTTGCTCTTCGTCATATAAACAAAAAGCAAAAATACCATTTAAGTCATCTAAAAATGCCGGCCCTTTTTGTTTATACAGGGCTAAAATCACTTCACAATCTGACTGGGTTTGAAAATCAAAGTCGACCTCTAAATTAGCGGCCAGCTCTTTGTGGTTATAAATTTCGCCATTAACCGCTAAAATATGGGTTTTTTCTGGGTTGTAAAGGGGTTGAGCACCGCTTGATACGCCAACAATGGCTAAGCGCTCATGCACTAAAATTGCTTTATCAGATGAATACACACCAGACCAATCAGGCCCACGATGACGTAACAGTTTAGACATTTCGATTGCCTGAGTGCGTAACTGGCTGGGATCCGATTTAATATCGAGTACACCAAAAATTGAACACATAATTTTTCCTCATTCCTATTAAGTGCCTACGATAGCGAGTTTGCTAAAGACTAACCTTGTTTTATCAGAAATAAATAACTAAGTCACACGGCTTTTTTAAATTAATAAGAATAATTTATGCACCAAACAAGTTACTGGTGCACCAACATGGTGAGGTTGATAGTGTGATAGCAACTGATTGTACAATTTTTAATTTAAAACAGGCAGGGATAAGCATTTAATGCTCATGAAAATTTATATTTGCACCAAGTGGGTGCAAATATAATCATTAAGAAAACAGCGTTATCGTATTATGTTAATTAGCCCAATAGTGATTTAAACTCAGTTTAAGCTGAGATAGATGCGCATCGAGTTTACTTTTTGCCGCGGTTGCTTGTTCAAGCGTTACAAACTCAAAAGTAATAGAATCGGCGGTTCTAAACTGAGCAAACTGATGTAAATCCGCCTCTATTACATGGCCTATCAATGGGTAGCCCCCCGTTGTTTGTGCATCATTTAACAGCACAATTGGGTTGCCATCAGGTGGGAGTTGCACGCTTCCCGGTGCTACCGCGAGTGAGTGCAGTGAGAGCGAGTGTTGCATTATTTGGCTGTTATTATGATCTAAGCGTACTCCCATTCGATTACTATTCGGGTTAATAGTAAATGAGGTGGTACAGAAAGCGTTTATACACTCAGGTGTAAGTAGTTCATGATGTGGGTCTTGATGTAGCCGAATAACTTTTCGTTTAGGCGGTGTTAATGCACCTTTATTGCATAGCCAAGGCTGAGTATATGGGGTTATTTTTATAATATCGTCGCTTTGTAATGCTCGGCCATTAAAACCACCAATGGCTGCCCCTAAGTCGGTTGATTTAGAACCCATAACTTCAGGGCATTCAATTCCACCTTTTACGGCAATGTAAGCTCTGGAGCCACCGCGTCCTGTATCAAATTTAAGTGTTTGTTTTGCTTTTACCGGATAACTCCACCCGGGGTAAACGGCTTGAGCGTCAAGTTTAGCGTTTAAGTCGGCTCCATGCAGAGCAATGACGGTATCGCACTCAAATTGCAATTCACATAACCCAACGGTGAGTTCAAGTACGGCATCGTTATCGTGATTATTTACTAAGCGATTGGCAATAATGTGCGCATAGGCGTCTAAGCTACCCGAGCGGCTAACCCCTAAATGACGAAAACCCACACGGCCTAAATCTTGGATTGTAAGCTGTATACCGGGTTTGATTACTTTAATCATTGTTTACTCCTTTTAACAGGCACAAATTCAAGGGTGTCACCGGGTTTAAATAAACAAGGGTTTGAGGCGGTTGCATCAAATAAACAGGCATCAGTATGAGCAATAATATGCCAGCCACCAGGTGAGTTTTCAGGATAAATGCCTGTTTGGTCTGCCCCAATCGCAATCGCGCCTTTAGGAACACTGACTCGTGGGTTATCACGCCTTGGGGTAAACAGTTGAGAATTGAGCCCATGTAAATAAGGAAAACCGGGCACAAAACCTAAAAACAACACATGGTAAATTTCTTTACTGTGTAAATTAATTACCTCATCTATTGTTAGCTTGTGATAATTAGCCACATAGTTTAAATCCTCACCTTGGTAATAGGTGTCTATTTTATGATGCTGACTTTCAAAGGCGTAATCATCAACCTCATCCCATAGTTTTGTTAAGGTGTTTTGCCATTGATGTAAATTACTGGCTGATTTTAAATACAAGGTTAATGAGTTCATCCCGGGGACTAAATCTATAAACTCATTGGTGTTTTTACAATACTGTGACAGCGCCCAGAGTTTTTTTTGCGTCGCAAGTATGTGTTGTTCGCTGTAGTGAGAAACATCAAAAAGCAGACTAGAATTTGTTAATATTTTTATACTTGGCAAAGTGCTCATACAGATAACTTATTAATATTGTTTGTATTTAAGCTATCACAGTCGTTGTGCTATTACGATATTAATAGACAAACTCGGATCGATTAAATTCCCGTCTTCGTAAAGTTTTATTGCGTGTGAAATTTATTCTTGAGTTTACAGGTCTGCTTTAGGGTCTGTTGACCTTTGCGGATTAAAATCGCTCCTAGGCAGAACCCGAAGGGCAGCGCCTGTTTGGCATTGATGCTCCGTTATCGCCTATTTATGGGGAATAACCACACCACATAGGCTCTGCCTTGCCTAAACACCAAACAAACTGCTGCAAATTTAACCTTGAAAGGTCAACAGACCCTAGAGTAACTAAAACTAAGAGGTCATCGTATGTTTAAGCGGGTAATACTATCGGCGTTTGCCATTGTGGGCTTACTAAGTGCAATGAGTGCTATATCGTCAGATGAAATAATCAAACCAACTGATTTAGATGCAACTATGCATGTTGAAAAAATAGTGCTGGGTTCGGGCTGTTTTTGGGGTGCAGAAAAACGCTACGAAGCACTTAATGGTGTGTTAGACGCTGAATCGGGTTACGCCGATGGCCGGGGGTTTAAGCCAACTTATAGAAATATCACTAAGTTATCCCGTCGCTTTGATGAAGATAATTACGCCGAAGTGGTGCAGGTTACCTTTAATAGTAATATTATTTCAGCAAGAGAGCTGTTGCAAAATTACTATGAGAGCCACGATCCAACGCAAAAGAATCGTCAAGGTAATGATGTAGGCACGCAATATCGCTCTATTATTTTAACCACTACCGATCAGCAAGCGAGCATCGCAAAAGCGGTCACGAGTGAGTATCAGCAATTATTAAGTAAAGCCGATTATGGAAAAATAGTGACGCAAATAAAGCCACTTGAGCGCTTTTATTCGGCTGAAGAGTATCATCAAAATTACCTTGAAAAAAATCCAAACGGCTATTGCCCTGATCATTCAACCGGCGTTGTATTTACTCAAAGTGATAAACCTAAGGTAGATAATACTGCATTATTAAATGGCAAACAGATTGTTATTTTAGACTCGCAAAGTTATTGCCCTTACTGCGAAAAGTTTAAAGCGGCCGTTGCCAATGATTATAAAGGCACAATTCCAATGACTTTCCGCCATGCTGATCAGCTTGATGGGTTAACGATTAAATCGGCAACATGGGCTACACCTACCATATTATTTTTAGAAAATGGGGTTGAAGTCTATTCTCGCCAAGGCTACATGAACCCAGAGCAATTTTATAAAGCATTAGGTGCGTTTAAGCTTGGCAACAGTGAAGCTTATAAGGTGGCTTTTAATGCTAAAACCGACAGCCCTTACTGCAAAGAATATGCTATTTTTAAAAACACGCCCGATGGCATCTTTATTGATAAACTAAGCGGTGAGCCATTATTTGATACCCGCGATAGATTTAACTCAGGCACCGGTTGGCTTTCATTTACCCACCCAATAAAAGACAGTGTAACGCAACATGAAGATAATAGCTGGGGAATGCAGCGCATTGAGCTTAAGTCTAAAAGTACCGGTATTCACTTAGGGCATTTATTTCCGGGTGAGGGGCCTAGAGGGCAAGATAGATATTGTATTAATGCGACTGTTTTAGAATTTGTAGCCAGAAAACAGTAAATTTTAAGCAAAAAAAGCAGCGATGATTAAGTAGATACTTAACGGTCGCTGCATTTCAATTGACAACATCTTCACACACAATAAAGATTCGGGGGGTTGTATTAGTACAAAACTAACTCTGGCTTATTGTTGTTGATGAGAATGAAAATAAAAACAACCCAAGCTCAGTCACCACCGGACTTGAGTTGTTTTTTACACTGACAACATCTTCACACACAATAAAGATTCTTAAGTTTATTGGCGGGTGTAAGGGTAAAAATAAAAACAACTCAAGCTAAGTCACCACCGAACTTGAGCTGTTTTTTACACTGACAACATCTTCACACACAATAAAGATTCTTTTTTACTAGCTCGTTGTTACAAACTAATGAAATCTGATTTTGGTAACACGTTTTATATTTTTTAGCGTGTTGCCGTTTGGTTGAGTTAACTTTAGAGCTTTTACTCAATTTCGACAAGCGATAAAAACAAAACTAATAAGTGAAAAAAACTAACTTATGGGGTTTTAGATTTTTCCAATAAGTAAAGCACTGATAAATAGTCGCTTTTGTTGTTTTTCCGGTAGGGGAATTTTAAAAATAAAAGTTGCACACTTTAAAATTAACTAATAAGCGCTCAACAAGGAGCGCTTAATTGAATGTGCTATTTAGTTTGCCTAAAGGTGTTAATCACCCATTTTGCAAACAAATCGAGAGGGTGATTAGCGGTACTTGAGCCATGCTGAACTAAATAGTATTTGTCTTTTGTTGTTAGTGGTTGCTCAAACAGTTTGTAAAGCCATTGCTCATCCAGCCAGCTTTGACTTATTGGCAAAGGAATAAGTGCAATGCCCATACCTTGCTGTGCAGCGCGTGCAACGCCAAACATACTATCTATTTGAATAATTTGTGCAGGGGAAAAGTCATCAATACCGACTTTTTCAGCCCATTGATGCCATGCCCAAGGCCGTGCTTTATGAACAATAAGCGGCACTTGATTGAGCGCCTGGCAGTGATCGTTTTGCCACTGATCGAGCAGCTTTTTATTACACGCTGGAATATATTCTAAATTAAATAACTCAGTAGCCAGCCCATCAAGCGGTTTACTTGAAGATAAAATGATTGATAAATCACTTTGGCGAGTCAGCTCTTTGCGCGTTTTAAGGGTGTCCATGTGTAAATTAATATTAGGATGCTCACTCGTCCACTCACTCAGTTTTGGCATTAGCAATTCACTGGCAAAAAACTCGGGCAGGGTAATGGTTAAATTTACATTTTGTTGTAACTGACTAAATTCGGTAATGGTGCTTTCCAGCATATTTATAATGGGGTAAATCGCTTCAAAAAAGTTTTTTCCAGCTGGCGTTAAGCTTATGGAACGGGTTTGCCTTTGAAATAAATCAATGCCCAGCTGCTCTTCTAGCTGCTTTATTTGATGGCTGACCGCCGATGGCGTTAAATACAGCTCTTTGGCGGCATGTTTAAAACTTAAGCTTTTTGCGGCAAAACAAAAAGAGCGAAGGCCGCGAATAGGTGTTTGCATGGTATCCAATATAAAGTTATTTCAATCACCTTATTACAGGCAATTATTAAACCAAAAATAAAAGTTAACTATATCAGTTATTTAATTTTTTTATTAGGGCGAATTCACCTAAGTGGTGCGTTAAATTCTCACTATAGTGCAAAAACTAAAATAAAGGCAAAAAAAATCCCTCTTGCGAGGGATTTTGGGTAACTCAGCGCCATTGGCACTGGGAATGAGGTCGGTACAGGGTGAAATTGTGAGTGGTTTAAAACACCATCTCAGGAATATCACCGTCAACAAGCAATTTACCTGCCGTTTTACTAATAATTTCATCAACTGATACGCCTGGTGCGCGTTCTAGCAAATGAAATGCGCCGTCTTTAACTTCTAATACGGCTAAATCGGTTACTATTTTTTTAACACAGTTAACGCCCGTCAGCGGTAATGTACAGCTTTCTAATAATTTAGAATCGCCGTGTTTACTGGCATGGGTCATAGTAACAATAATGTTTTTTGCACCAGCAACTAAATCCATTGCTCCGCCCATGCCTTTTATTAATTTTTTAGGGATCATCCATGAGGCTATAGACCCGTTTTGGTCTACCTCAAATGCACCCAGAACCGTTAAGTCTACATGACCACCCCGTATCATGGCAAAACTATCTGCACTATTAAATATAGCTGCACCGGTAGCTGCCGTCACGGTTTCTTTACCCGCGTTGATCATATCGGCATCTACTGTGTCTTTGGTTGGGTATTCACCCATACCTAATAGGCCATTTTCGGACTGTAGCATAACTTCTATGCCATCGGGTACATAGTTTGCGACGAGTGTCGGAATACCTATGCCTAAATTAACATAGTACCCATCTTGTAGCTCTTGAGCGACGCGCATTGCGACTTGTTCACGTGATAATGCCATTTTAAGTACTCCTGCTTAATCTCGTGTGGTAACACGTTCAATGCGTTTTTCAAAGTTGCCCTTGATCACGCGATTTACAAAAATGCCAGGGGTATGAATTTGACTTGGCTCTAGCTCACCGGGTTCAACTATCTCTTCCACTTCAGCAACGGTAATTTTACCTGCGGTTGCGGCCATTGGGTTAAAGTTCATTGCGGTATGGCGAAATACTAAATTACCGTAACGGTCTGCTTTCCATGCTTTTACAATGGCAAATTCACCCGTGATTGACTCTTCTAAAATATAAGGGCGACCATTAAATTCTTTTACTTCTTTACCCTCAGCTACTGGCGTACCGTAACCCGTGGCGGTATAAAAAGCAGGAATACCGGCACCACCAGCACGCATTTTTTCTGCTAGAGTCCCTTGCGGTGTTAGCTCTACATCAATTTCGCCATTCAGTAGTTGTTGCTCAAAAAGAGCATTTTCGCCCACATAAGAGGCAACCACTTTTTTAATTTGTTTGTCTTGTAATAAAAGTCCTAAACCAAAGTCATCAACGCCGCAATTGTTCGATACGACCGTTAACTCTTTGGTTTGCATTTTTTTAATTTGGGCTATTAATCCCTCGGGAATACCGCATAAACCAAAACCACCAGCGATGATAGTATCGCCGTCTTTTAAACCTTCCATTGCAGCTTCGTAACTCGAAACTACTTTATCAAAACCGGCCATGAGTGACTCCTCATTCTATGCTATTGCAATTATTGTGTGTGTAATGCCACTGAAACTTTACTAACAGGCTGTTTATTAAGCGCATTAGTAATTTGCCAACCTGCTTGTGCAAGCCTTTTTAAATCAATTCCATGTTCAATGCCAAGCCCTTGCAGTAAGTAAACAACATCTTCGGTGGCAACATTTCCTGACGCACCCTTAGCGTAAGGGCAGCCACCAAGGCCAGCAACGGCAGCGTCAACCGTTGAAATACCAAGGCTTAAGGCAGCGTAAATATTTGTGAGCGCCTGTCCATATGTATCATGAAAGTGTACTGCAAGCTTACTTTTATCAATATGCTTGAGCAGCAATGTAAGCAGCTCAGTCACTTTACCTGCGGTGCCGACACCAATAGTATCGCCAAGGCTCACTTCATAGCAGCCAAGTGCTAATAACTTTTGTGCCACGTTTAAAACAACCTGAGGGTCAACGTCTCCCTCATAAGGGCAGCCTAAAACACAGCTTACATAGCCTCGAACGCGTATATTATTCGCTTTAGCAAAAGTCATTACCTCGCTAAAACGATCAATACTTTGCGCTATTGAACAATTTATATTTTTTTGACAAAACGCTTCGCTGGCCGCCGTAAATATAGCAAATTCTTTAATACCAACAGCATGCGCAGCTTGTGCGCCTTTTAAATTTGGCGTTAAGGCACTTAAATTAATCTCTGGAAGGTCAAGCGCACTGATCACCTCACTTGAGTCTGCCATTTGTGGCACCCATTTGGGAGATACAAATGCACCAGCTTCTATGTCTTTTAATCCCGCGGCGGCGAGGGCATTAATAAGTGTTACTTTATCTTCAGTGCTGACGGTTTTTTCATTTTGTAAACCATCACGTGCACCCACTTCAACAATACGAACTTTGTTTGCAAAGGCACTCATTAAGCACCTTCCTGCACAGTCGTATCTTCAACAATGGCTAACAGTGCGCCGTGTGAAACTAGTTCACCTTCACCAAAGCAGTAACTCTGTAATATGCCGTCATGCGGTGCATTAAGTGTATATTCCATTTTCATGGCTTCAATAATAACAACGGCATCACCTTTGGTGATAGTGCTACCTACTTCAATTAAATGTTTTACTACCGTGCCATTGAGTGGCGCAGCGAGCGGCAGCGCGTCATTTTCGTGTGAACTAATATAATGTTTATCAACACATTCAATCTTAGTTTGCAGTGCTTTATTCATTACAGTAATTTCATTGTCAGTTATGTTGACATGCGCACTGTGCTTTTCACCGTTAATAAATACGCAGCACTCACCATTATTTAGCGTCCCTTGTACACTGTATACGCCCGCGCTGTGTGTCACATTGTAACCCTGCGCTGTTTTGACGGCGCTTAGCGGTAAAGCTACAAATGGGATTTTAATTGCCTGCGGTGCATTTAAAGTAAACCCACTCAGTTGTTGCCAAGGGCTGGCACTATTGTTTTGTGCTTGGCGCGTGTTTAACGACTCTAAATAGGCAAAAGCGGCAATAAGCTGGCTTGATAGCAATAATGACTCATCAACTGCAGCGAGTGAATCACCTTGCTCAGCAATAAAGTGTGTACTTGGCGCGCCTTGTTTAAAACTTGCGTGGCAAGCTAAGTTATGTAAAAAGCCAATATTGGTACTAAAGCCTGCTAAATGAAATTGCTCAAGCGCCTGTTGCAAACGAGAAAGCGCTTGTTCGCGATTATCATCATGAACAATTAACTTTGCAATCATTGGGTCGTAGTAGGGGCTTATTTCATCACCTTGGGCAATCCCGGTATCTATGCGTACAAATTCACTATTAACGGGGACATGTAGCGCTTCAATGGTGCCTGAGCACGGAATAAAGTCATTTGCAGGGTCTTCGGCGTAAATACGCGCTTCAAAGCTATGGCCTTGCAGTTGAATATCAGATTGCTTTAACGGCAGTGTTTGCCCGCCCGCAATATTAATTTGCCAGTTCACTAAATCAACACCGGTTACCATTTCGGTCACTGGGTGCTCTACTTGCAGGCGAGTGTTCATTTCCATAAAGAAAAATTCATTACCGCAAAGTAAAAACTCAACAGTACCCGCACCACGGTAATTAATGGCTAATGCACAGCGTACAGCCGCTTCGCCCATTTCTTTACGCAGCGCGTCAGATAAACCTGGAGCAGGGGCTTCTTCAATCACTTTTTGGTGTCGGCGTTGCAACGAACAGTCACGATCACCCAAATAAACACAGTTGCCGTGATTATCTGCAAATACTTGTACTTCAACATGGCGAGGTTGATTAACGTAGCGCTCTAATAGCACTAAATCGTTACCAAAACCGGCAATGGCTTCACGTTGGGCGCCTTCAAGTGCAGTTATAAAGTCTTTCGGCTTTTCTACCACTCGCATCCCTTTACCGCCACCGCCAAAGGCCGCTTTGATAAGAACAGGGTAACCAATTTTTTCAGCCTCAGATTGCAAAAAAGCAGGGTCTTGTTTATCACCATAGTAACCAGGTACTAAAGGAACGTTTGCCGCGGCCATTATTTCTTTAGCACGGGTTTTTGAGCCCATTGCTTCAATACTCGTTGCTGGTGGGCCAATAAAAGCAATGTTATGGGCTTCACAGGCTTTAGCAAATTCACTGTTTTCTGATAAAAAGCCGTAGCCTGGATGAATGCAATCAGCGCCACTGGCTTTAGCAACCTGCAAAATTTTATCTGCGACTAGGTATGAATCTTTACTTGGCGCAGCACCAATATGGTAGGCTTCGTCGGCCATTTTTACATGTTGCGCGTTTTTATCTGCATCTGAATACACCGCAACCGTGGTTAAGCCCATTTGCTTTGCGGTGCGCATAATACGACAGGCAATTTCGCCACGGTTAGCAATCAGAATTTTTTGTAATTGTACTGTGTTCATAATGCGTCCTAGAGTTGCCATTGGGGAGGGCGTTTATCAAAAAAGGCGCTCAGTCCTTCTTGGCCTTCAGTTGATACACGAATTTTAGCTATACGCTCTGCAGTCAGTGCAATTAGCTCCTCGTTTATCTCTTTATTGGCAACATCGTTAATAAGTGCTTTTGCGGCTTTAACGGCAATAGGGCCGTTATCAATCAAGGTTTGCAGCAAATTATCGAGGGCTGTTTCTAAGTTCCCAGTAATTTGATGCACTAAACCCAGTTGCTTTGCGGTATGGGCATCAAAAACCTCTGCAGTTAAAAAATATCTTCGTGCAGCACGTTCACCAATGGCCTTAATCACATAAGGGCTGATCACGGCAGGTATTAGCCCAAGTTTAACTTCACTTAAACAAAATTGTGCATCGTCTTTACTAAGCGCAATATCACAGCAGGCAATTAACCCTAATGCTCCACCAAAGGCGGCACCTTGTACCGCACAAATTGTAGGATGTGGGCTCTGTGCTAATACTTGCATAAGTTTAGCCAGTTGCATTGAATCAGCTAGGTTATCGTTATAGTTATTATCTGCCATCGATTTCATCCAGGCTAAGTCGGCACCGGCTGAAAAATGTTTACCTTCGGTTTTGAGGACTAAGGCACGAATATCGAGCGTATTAGCATGTTCAATACATTGAATAAGCTCATGGATAACGTCGCTATTAAACGCATTACGTTTTTCTGGGCGGCTTAAAACGAGTACAGCCACATTAGATTTTGTTATTTGTAGTGTTACTGACATTGTGCGCTCCGGTTACATTCTAAATACGCCAAACTTAGACTCACGCTGTGGTGCATTTTTAGCTGCAGTTAATGCAAGCCCCAACACATTACGTGTATCGATAGGGTCTATAATGCCATCGTCCCATAAGCGGGCACTGGCATAATAAGGATGACCTTGTTGTTCGTATTGGCTAATAATTGGCTTTTTAAAATCGCTAACTTCTTGCTCGCTCATGCTTTCGCCTTTACGGGCTAATCCATCTTGTTTAACTTGTGCCATAACACCTGCAGCTTGCTCACCACCCATGACTGAAATACGGGCATTTGGCCACATCCACATCATGGTCGGTTCAAATGCACGGCCACACATTCCATAATTGCCGGCGCCATAAGAGCCACCAATAAGCACGGTGAATTTTGGTACATCAGCACACGATACCGCCATCACCATTTTAGCGCCATGTTTAGCAATGCCTTCGGCTTCGTATTTTTTACCGACCATAAAGCCTGTAATGTTTTGTAAAAATACCAATGGAATGTTGCGCTGAGCACACAGCTGAATAAAGTGCGCGCCTTTTTGCGCTGACTCACTAAATAAAATACCGTTGTTAGCCACTATGCCCACAGGGTTACCATAAATGCTGGCAAAGCCTGTCACTAGTGTTTCGCCAAAGTAACGTTTAAATTCATCAAAAGACGAGTCATCGACAGTGCGGGCTATTACTTCACGCACATCAAATGGCTTTTTAAGATCAGTACCAACAATGCCGTAAAGCTCGTTAATATCGTATCGTGGAGCTTTTACGTCATCTAATAATGGGGCGGTAGGACGTGTGTAATTAATTCGCTCTATACATTGGCGTGCAATTGATAATGCATGCGCATCATTTTCAGCGTAATGATCGGCCACACCCGATGTTTTACAATGAACATCGGCGCCGCCAAGCTCTTCTGCGGTGACTTCTTCACCGGTTGCCGCTTTTACCAGTGGTGGACCTGCTAAAAATATAGTGCCTTGCTCTTTTACAATAATACTTTCATCGGCCATAGCAGGCACATACGCACCACCTGCGGTACATAAGCCCATAACCACTGCAATTTGTGGAATGCCTTTACCCGACATACGTGCTTGATTGTAAAAAATACGCCCAAAATGCAGTTTGTCTGGAAATACATCGTCTTGCTCTGGCAAATTAGCACCACCAGAATCAACTAAGTAAATACACGGTAAGTGGCAACGCTCAGCAATATCTTGTGCGCGTAAATGCTTTTTAACAGTAAGCGGGAAATAGGTGCCACCTTTAACTGTCGCGTCGTTTGCAATCACCATACATTCAACGCCTTTTACGCGACCAATACCTGCAACCACACCGGCACAAGGTATCTCTTGTTCATACACACCAAATGCAGCAAATTGCGATATTTCTAAAAAGGGTGAGCCTTCATCTAATAAAGTACTGATACGGTCGCGAACAAACAGCTTTCCTCTGCTTTCATGGCGCTCTTTAAGTGCAGCGCCACCACCTAAGCTAATATTGGCAACTTTATCGCGTAAATCATCCACCAGCGCCGACATTTTTTTGTGGTTTTGCACAAAACTAGGATCGTGGGGATTAACGCTCGATTTTAAAATCGTCATAAATTAATCCTTAACGGCTTTCAGTAAATAATTCACGGCCAATCAACATGCGGCGTATTTCTGAGGTGCCTGCGCCAATTTCGTAGAGTTTAGCGTCACGAAGTAAACGCCCTGTTGCGTATTCGTTTATGTAGCCATTGCCGCCTAAAATTTGGATTGCATCAAGGGCCATTTTAGTTGCAAGCTCTGCAGCGTATAAAATTGCGCCAGCTGCGTCTTTACGGGTGGTTTCGCCGCGATCACAGGCTTTTGCTACTGTGTACACATAAGAGCGGGCTGCATTCATTTGTGTATACATATCGGCAATTTTGCCTTGAATTAACTGAAATTGACCAATAGGACTGTCAAACTGCTTACGCTCATGAATGTAAGGCACCACAATGTCCATACATGCTTGCATAATTCCTAACGGGCCTGCAGCTAAAACAACTCGCTCGTAATCAAGGCCGCTCATAAGTACCTTAACGCCTTCGTTTAAGTTACCTAAAATGTTTTCTTCGGGTACTTCGCAGTTATCAAATACCAGTTCACAGGTGTTTGATCCGCGCATACCGAGTTTGTCGAGTTTTTGTGCGGTAGAAAACCCCGGGAATGTTTTCTCAACAATAAAGGCGGTAATACCTTTAGCACCGGCATTTAAATCTGTTTTTGCGTAAATAACCAAGGTATCGGCATCAGGGCCATTGGTGATCCACATTTTATTGCCGTTTAAAATGTACTTATCGCCTTTTTTCTCGGCTTTAAGTTTCATTGATACAACATCAGAGCCCGCGTTAGGCTCACTCATGGCCAAGGCACCAATGTGTTCACCGCTAATTAATTTAGGTAAGTATTTTTCTTTTTGTGCTTGTGAGCCATTACGGTTTATTTGATTAACACACAGGTTTGAATGCGCACCGTAGCTTAAGCCAATAGAGGCACTTGCACGGCTAATTTCTTCCATGGCAATAACGTGCTCTAAATAACCTAAACCCGCACCACCAAATTCTTCATCGACGGTCATGCCTAAAACGCCCATTTCACCCATTTGCGGCCAAAGTTGATTGGGAAACGCATTATCAAGGTCTGTTTTTTCAGCTAGTGGGGCAATTTCTTGACTTGCGAAGCTATTAACATGACTGCGGATCATGTCCGCTGTTTCGCCAAGACCAAAATTCATTTCTTTATATAGTGAAATAGTGCTCATGATTCATTCCTGTGTGTTTGATGATGTTTATTATATTTTATTCATCTATTTTGCTAAGCGTGTCGCGACAACGACGTTCTGCGGTAACCAACTCCATTAGTACAACTTTAATGTCGTCCATTTGTTGAGATAGGTCGGCCTTTTTTTCGCTGATGAGGTCAAGCATAGTAACTAACTGTTTAGCGCTTGATTTGTCTGCATCATAAAGTTCAAACAAACGACCGGTTTCAGCCAAGGTAAACCCTAAACGTTTACCACGTAGTATTAACTTTAGGCGCACTTTATCGCGCTTTGAGTAAATACGAGTTTGGCCGTTGCGCTCTGGTGATATAAGCCCTTGGTCTTCGTAAAAGCGAATAGAGCGAGTGGTAATATCAAATTCTTTCGCTAATTCGCTGATACTAAAAGTTTGTTCGTTTTTAGCCGGCTCATTGGCTGAATTTGCAAAGTTTGTTTGATTATCTGATTTCATTGTAATGTTTACCTCATTCGAATATCACCAATATAAGTGAAGTTTACGTAAAGGTAAAGTGCGATCTGGTTGTTATACTTTAGACGTACAAAATAAATGCGGATTTACAGTAGAAGTTGAGTGTTTATAAACGTTATAAGCCATTTGTGGAGGTTGTCATACATTTTTAGCAAGCTTGCTTTACAGTTTTCACACTAATTAGAAAGTTGATTTTAGATTTACGTTGGCGTAAACGTAAATTTTATGTATGCTCGTATTTATCAGATTAGTTTAAACATTAAGCTAAACATAATAAAACATGTTTGCGTTAATTGAAAATGGAGCCTTTTATGTCTTTCGAAAGCGTTGTAATTGTAGCAGCAAAACGCACCCCAATGGGTGGATTTATGGGCGCACTAAGTGATGCGCAGTCTACTGAACTAGGTGCTACAGCTATTGCAGGTGCACTTGCTCAAACGGGTTTAAGCAATGATGCAATTGATGAAGTGATTATGGGCTGTGTATTACCAGCTGGCTTAGGCCAAGCGCCTGCACGTCAAGCAATGCTTAAAGCGGGGCTTGCACTTAGCACCGGTGCTACCACTATTAATAAAGTATGTGGCTCGGGTTTAAAAGCAGCGATGTTAGCGAATGATTTAATTAAGGCGGGTTCTATTGAATCAGCAATCGCTGGTGGTATGGAAAGCATGACCAATGCGCCTTACTTTATTCCTAAAGCCCGTGGCGGTATGCGTATGGGACATGGTGAAATAAAAGATCATATGATGAGCGATGGCCTTGAAGATGCTTACGACAATAAAGCAATGGGTTGTTTTGCTCAAGACACAGCCGATGAATACGGTATTGGTCGTGAGCAAATGGATAATTTTGCATTAAGCTCACTGACTAAAGCAAAAGCTGCAATTGAAAATGGTAGCTTTGAGAACGAGATTACTCCGCACACTATAAAAACGCGTAAGGGTGACATCACCGTTTCAATCGATGAGCAACCTGGCAACGCACGACCTGAAAAAATTCCAAGCTTAAGAGCTGCATTTAAAAAAGACGGCACCATTACTGCGGCAAACTCATCGTCTATTTCAGATGGTGGCGCAGCACTGATTTTAATGAGCGAATCAAAAGCAAAAGCAGAAGGTTTAACACCACTGTGCAAAATTGTTGCTCACAGCACGCATTCTCAAAAACCCAGTGAATTTACCGTAGCGCCTGTTGGTGCAATGAACAGTGTGCTTGAAAAAGCAGGGTGGACAACCGCAGATGTTGACCTATGGGAAATTAACGAAGCGTTTGCCATGGTTACCATGCTAGCTATTAACGAGTTAAAGCTTGATGAGAACAAAGTTAATGTTAACGGTGGCGCTTGTGCATTGGGTCATCCTATTGGTGCCAGCGGTGCGCGTATTTTAGTAACACTTATCCATGCACTTAAAAACCGGGGTCTTAAAAAGGGCGTAGCCTCTTTATGTATTGGTGGCGGTGAAGCCGTTGCTATGGCCGTAGAAGCACTTTAACTAATAATAAAGCCGCAGCAACTATAACAAAAACGCTGCGGTACCCAATTTAATCAATAGGATTTTAATTATGCACCAAGTACCCTTACTCATTAACGGCGAATTTATTCAATCAACTTCAAATGAACTAATTGATGTTGTAAATCCTGCTAATCAAGAAGTGTTAGCGCAAGTACCTTGTGCTACAGACGCTGAAATGGACGCGGCTATTGCCTCTGCCAGCGAAACGTTTAAAACGTGGAAAGACGTACCAATTACAGAACGTGCGCGCATTATGATGAAATACGCAGCGCTATTAAAAGAAAACCATGATGAATTAGCCACTATTATTTGTCATGAGCTAGGTAAAACATTTGAAGATGCAAAAGGCGATGTGTGGCGTGGTATTGAAGTAGTCGAGCAAGCTGCTAATGCACCATCATTAATGATGGGCGAGACGATGGAAAACGTAGCGCGTAAAATCGATACCTATTCATATATGCAGCCACTGGGTGTATGTGCAGGTATTACCCCATTTAATTTTCCGGCCATGATCCCACTTTGGATGTTCCCACTGGCAATTGTGTGCGGTAACACCTTTATTTTAAAACCCTCTGAGCAAGACCCACTTACGCCAATGCGTTTAGCTGAGCTATTTATTGAAGCGGGTGCACCAAAGGGTGTTTTACAAGTTGTGCACGGTACCAAACCACAAGTAGACCGTTTATTAGAAGACAAAGCGGTTCGCGCTATTTCATTTGTAGGTTCATGTGGCGTAGGTGCATACATTTATTCTAAAGGCACACAACATCTAAAACGTGTGCAAGCCTGTGTGGGCGCTAAAAACCACATGGTAATTATGCCTGATGCAAGCAAGTCTCACGTAGTTAATAACTTAGTAGGCGCATCGGTTGGTGCGGCAGGCCAGCGTTGTATGGGTATTTCAGTGGCGGTATTTGTTGGCCAAGCAAAAGACTGGGTTGATGAAATTAAAGCTGGCTTTGAAGGTGTACGCCCAGGTGTATGGGATGATGCAGACGCTGCATATGGTCCGCAAACATCACCAGCTGCAAAAGCGCGTATTTTATCATTGATTGCCGATGGTAAAGCGCAAGGCGCAACCTGTTTAATTGATGGCTCTGACTTTACTGTTGAAGGGTTTGAGCAAGGTAACTGGATAGGCCCAACGTTATTTACTGATGTAACCAAAGAGATGAACTTGTACAAAGAAGAGATTTTTGGCCCAGTACTGGCGTGTATGTTTGTAGATACGCTTGAAGAAGCCATCGCCCTTATTAACGAAAGCCCTTACGGTAACGGTACCTCATTATTTACATCAAGTGGTGCAGCTGCACGTAAGTTCCAACACGAAATTGAAGTGGGTCAAGTGGGTATTAATGTGCCTATTCCTGTGCCGTTGCCATTTTTCTCGTTTACTGGCTGGAAAGGCTCATTTTATGGCGATACGCATACATACGGTAAACAAGGTATTCGTTTTTACACAGAAACCAAAACCATTACTTCTCGTTGGTTTGAGGATGACATTGCCTCAGGTCCAAACATGAGTATTAATCTTAAATAATATTGCACTGAATAATTAATAAAAAAGAGGGGCACAACACACCGTGTTGTCGCTCCTCACTAATTACTCCCGTTATGGGATGCACCGACAACAAACAAAACACAACAAGAGGTCTACCATGGACTTTAACTTATCTGAAGATCAACAAGCCTTTGCGCAAACCGCTCGCCAATTCGCAGAGTCTGAACTAGCACCACACGCTGCCAAGTGGGACCGCGAACATATTTTTCCTAAAGACACAATTAAAGCCGCTGGTGAGCTAGGTTTTTGTGGTTTATACACCCCAGAAGAAGCCGGTGGCTTAGGTTTATCTCGCTTAGATTCAAGCATTATTTTTGAACAGCTGGCGATGGGCTGTACCGCAACAACGGCCATGTTAACTATTCATAATATGGCAACCTGGATGATAGCCAGTTTTGCGACCGATACCGTAAAAGAGCAATATGTTGAACAATTAGTAATGGGTGAGTTGTTAGCCTCTTACTGTTTAACTGAGCCAGGCTCTGGCTCTGATGCTGCGTCATTAAAAACTAAAGCAGTTCGCGATGGCGATGAGTATGTTATTAACGGCTCAAAAATGTTTATTTCAGGCGCTGGTGAAACCGAAATATTAGTAGTCATGGCGCGTACGGGAGCCGACGGTCCTGGTGGTATTTCGGCTTTTGTTGTACCTGCAGATGCACAAGGCGTTGAATACGGTAAAGCAGAAGAAAAAATGGGGTGGAATGCACAGCCCACACGTTTAATTAGCTTTGAAGATGTGCGTATTCCAGCCGCAAACTTATTAGGCCAAGAAGGTGAAGGCTTTAAATTTGCAATGCAAGGTTTAGACGGCGGCCGTATTAATATTGCCACTTGCTCTATTGGTACAGCACAAGCGGCACTTAATACCGCACGTGAGTATTTAAAAGAGCGTACCCAATTTGGTAAGCCATTGGCTGCGTTTCAAGCGCTACAATTTAAAATTGCTGATATGAATACCGAGCTTGTAGCAGCACGCCAAATGGTGCGCTTAGCGGCGTTTAAACTCGATACTAACGACAGTGAAAAAACCACTTATTGTGCTATGGCTAAACGCTTTGCAACCGATGTAGGTTTTACTGTTTGTAATGACGCGCTGCAAATTCACGGTGGCTACGGTTACATAAAAGAATACCCGCTTGAGCGTCATGTTAGAGATGTACGTGTTCATCAAATTCTTGAGGGCACTAACGAAATTATGCGTGTGATTATTGCGCGTCGTATTTTAGCCGAATCAGCCAGCGAAGTTTTATAAGGAGATTAGTATGTCAAATCCTAGCATTGAATTAACTATTGAAGGTCATGTTGCTATTTTAACCATGTCGAATCCGCCAGCGAATACCTGGACGAAAGACACCTTAGTGGCGCTTAAAGACACGGTTAACCAATTAAATACCAATAAAAATATTTATGCGTTAGTACTGACTGGTGAAGGCGAGAAGTTTTTTAGCGCCGGTGCCGACCTCAATGTATTTGCCAGTGGCGATAAAGGTGTAGCTGCAGATATGTCACGTGTATTTGGTGAAGCGTTTGAAGCGCTAACTAATTTTAGAGGTGTGTCGGTTGCAGCCATTAATGGCTATGCAATGGGTGGCGGCCTTGAAGTAGCGCTTGCTTGTGATATTCGTATTGCAGAAGAGCAAGCACAAATGGCGTTACCTGAAGCAAAAGTGGGTTTATTACCGTGTGCTGGTGGAACGCAAAACTTAGCATGGCTCGTAGGTGAAGGCTGGGCAAAACGCATGATTTTATGCGGTGAGCGCTTAAAAGCCGATAAAGCCCTGCAAATTGGTTTAGTAGAAGAAGTGGTTGCACAGGGTGAAAGCTTTGCCGCAGCATTAAAACTGGCAAACCAAGTAGCAGAGCAAAGTCCATCGTCGGTTGCTGCATGTAAAACCTTGATTCAAAAAGGGCGTCATCAACCAATGGCGAATACATTGCCACTGGAGCGTGAACTGTTTGTTGGTTTATTTGATACCGAAGATCAGCAAGAGGGCGTGAACGCCTTTTTAGAAAAACGTAAAGCTATTTGGGTGAATGGCTAATGACCGAACTTACTCGTTTAAATTCAGCTGATGCTGCCGTGGTATTTGAAACGGCAACCACAGACAATGGCCGACTCATTGGTTTTGCAACCTTAAATGCGCCTAAATCGTTAAATGCCCTTAATTTTGAAATGATCAGCTTACTCGAGCCGCAACTACAGCAATGGGACAAAGACGATAACATTGCATTAGTGGTTCTTAAAGGCGCTGGTGAAAAAGCATTTTGCGCCGGTGGCGATGTAGTGAGCTTACACAAAGCCATGAGCGAAGGTAAACCAACGTCACTGGTTGAAAAATTTTTTACTCAAGAGTATCAGCTCGATTACCTAATTCACTGTTACAACAAACCCATTTTAGTGTGGGGTAACGGGATTGTAATGGGCGGCGGTTTGGGTTTAATGGCCGGTGCTAGCCACCGTGTGGTTACGGAAACATCACGCATTGCTATGCCTGAGCAAACTATTGGTTTATACCCAGATGTAGGCGGCAGTTATTTTTTACATAAAATGCCCGCCCATGTTGGTTTGTTTTTAGGATTAACATCGGCTTCAATTAATTGTGAAGATGCCAAGCTTGTATCGCTTGCCGATCACTTTGTTAATGCCGATAAGTACCCAGAGCTTGTTGAAGCATTACTCAATACTAAATGGGGTAAAACAGCAAGTTTAAATCACGACAAGCTAAGTACCTTGCTTATTGAGTTAGATAACAACTCTAGTTGTATGCCAAAAGGCAATTTAAAAGCAAACTTAAGCTTGATTCAAAAGCTAGGCGAGTTTGACACGTTACAGCAGCATGTAGATTACATTTTAAATCTAAACACTGATGATAAATGGCTACAACGCGCACAAAAATCGTTGGCGCATGGTTGCCCATTAAGTTGTGCCTTAGTAAGTGAGCAGCTCAAACATAGCAAAGGTAAAAACTTAGCTGAGTGTTTTAAAATGGAATTGGGCATGTCGGTTCGTGCCGGTGAAGTGGGCGAGTTTCAAGAAGGTGTTCGTGCATTACTAATCGATAAAGACGGTACGCCACAGTGGCAGTTTAAATCGTTAGCTGATGTACCAAAAGAAGTGGTAGAGAGCTTTTTTGCAAACCGCTTTGGCGAGCAACATCCGCTAGAGCCGTACTTTTCACAACTAAATTTACAAGGGTAAAGCGATGAGTAAACTTAATATAGGATTTATTGGTTTAGGAAACATGGGCGGCCCAATGGCAGCAAACTTAGTTAAAGCAGGCCACAGTGTGCGCGTGTTTGACTTAAGTGCAGAGGCCGTTAAAGAGCTTGTGAATCATGGGGCTAGTGCGGCGCAAAGCGCCAGTGACTGTGCTCACGAGGCTGATGTGCTAATTAGCATGCTACCGGCAAGCAAACATGTTAAATCACTTTATTTAGGCACAGACGAGCAATCGGGTTTAATTAAAGTACTGAGTAAAAGTACCTTAGTGATTGATTGTTCAACTATAGATGCACAATCAGCACGTGACGTTGGCCATGCCCTAAGTGAGCAAGGTATTGCGTTTGTTGATGCACCGGTATCGGGTGGTGTAGCAGGTGCAACAGCAGGAACGCTTACGTTTATCGTTGGTGGTGAGCAAGCTGCATTCGATAAAGCCAATTCTGTATTAGTCGATATGGGTAAAAACATATTCCATGCTGGTGATATTGGTGCAGGGCAAGTTGCCAAAATATGTAACAATATGCTGTTGAGTATTTTAATGGCAGGCACCAGTGAAGCCATTCAAATGGGCATTAATAACGGCCTCGACGCAAAAGTACTCAGCGACATAATGAGCGCAAGCTCGGGTCGAAACTGGACGTTAGAACTTTATAACCCCTGCCCAGGCGTTATGGAAACCGCACCAGCTAGTAACGACTATAAACCTGGCTTTATGGTCGATTTAATGGCTAAAGACTTAGGCCTTGCTATGGAAGCAGCGCAACAAAGTAATTCACTGACTCCAATGGGCTCAATGGCTAAAAATTTATACACTATGATGCAGCATCAAGGTGCAGGCAGTGATGATTTTAGTGCCATTTTTAAATTGTTTTCGAAGTAGGAAAGTATCGTGGAAATAAAAAATAATACCGTAGTTATTACCGGTGGCGCACAAGGCTTAGGTTTTGCAATGGCGCAAAAGTTTGCCTTAATGGGCGCTAATATTGCCTTAATTGATATGGCGCAAGCCCAGTTAAATGAAGCAACCGAGCAGCTATCTGCATTAGCTGGCGTAACAGGCACTATTAAAGGCTACAGCGCCAATGTAACCGTTGAGAGCGAAATTGAAGACGTTTTTAATACCATTAACAGTGACTTTGGTCACATTGGGGTATTAATTAATAACGCCGGCATTTTACGCGATGGTATGTTTATAAAAGCCAAAGACGGCAAAGTGGTTAAAAAAATGTCGCTTGATCAATTTCAATCAGTGATTGACGTTAACCTAACAGGCGTATTTTTAGCAGGGCGCGAAGCGGCTAGCCACATGATTGAATCAGGCAAAGGCGGCGTAATTGTAAATATGTCGAGCGTAGCGCGTGCGGGTAATATTGGCCAAACTAACTATGCTGCTTCAAAAGCCGGTGTTGTGGCACTAACCACTACATGGGCTAAAGAGCTTGGCCGTTTTGGTATACGCGTTGGTGCCATTGCCCCAGGTGTTATTAGCACCGCAATGACCGATGTAATGAAGCCCGAAGCAAAACAACGCATGCTTGCTGTAACGCCCGTAGGGCGCTTAGGTGAAACCGCTGAAATAGCCCATACTGCTCAGTATATTATCGAAAACGACTTTTTTACTGGTCGAGTAGTAGAGATAGACGGCGGCATACGTTTATAACTTTGTTAGATCTAATTTAATTATTGAAAGCACAGCTCTTTGAGCTGTGCTTTTTTGTTTTAAATCGGAGAGTTTATAATCTTGAAAAAGGGCTGATAACACCGTTTGCACCTTGTTGCAAAACATGGGTATATATTTGTGTGGTACGCACGTCACAGTGGCCTAGTTGTGTTTGAACTGTGCGGATATCAGCGCCGCTTTGCAGTAGATGCGTAGCGAAAGAGTGGCGCAAAGTATGTGGGGTAACGTGTTTGTTAATGTTTGCATCGAAAGCAGCTTTTTTAACCGCGCGTTGTACTTGCTTTTCATCAATATGATGGCGCCTTAATTGCTTACTCTCAGGATCAATACTTAATTTATAAGATGAAAATAAATATTGCCAGCCCAGCTGCTTATTATGGTTTGGGTATTTTTTACGTAACAAATGCGGCATGTACGCACCGCTATACAAAGGGTTTCTAAGATCTAATTGTAGGTAACTATAAACTAATTGTATTTGAGAACGTAATTGCGGTATGAGTTCTACGGCAAGCGTTACAACACGGTTTTTGCCTCCTTTACCATCCCAAATTCGAATGCAGTTATAGTCAAAGTCAATATCGTGTACCCTTAGACGCAGTACTTCCATTAATCGCATACCACTACCATAAAGAAGTGCACATGCTAAATAATGCTTTGCAATACAGTGTTTAAATAGCGCTGAAACCTCTTTCTGAGTAAGCACAACGGGTAATTTTCTTGGGCGTTCACTTTTTACAAAATTTAAAGATAATGAGAGGGGGCTCTTAATTATTTCTTTATATAAGAAACTTAACGCATTTAATGCCTGAGCTTGGGTGCCTTGCGCTACATTTTGCGAATTTACTAAATGGTTTAAATATAATTCCACTTGGGTGTCTCCCATAGAGCTTGGGTGTTGCATATTATTAAAGCGGATATAGCCAGCTATCCAAAAAAGATAAGCTTCAATAGTGCTCTTTGCATACCGTTTGCTATACATTTGGTCTTTAATCATGGTTAGAAACAGAGATTTCATAAACGATATTTAACTTAAAAAAGAATACTGTATATATAGACAGTTAATGGTGTTTTGTCCAATAACATTATTAAAAGTCGTTTTGGTGTATTTTAAAAACGATAATTTTATAACTTGCGTAATAACTTGTTTACATTGAAGTTATTTAGTGGAATTATTGAGCCATGTAATATACGCCGTTTTGGGGTTTTATAACCCCCCAAAGTGGTGTTCAATAAGCTGTTAGCTGAAAAATATATCGAGGTAATAAATGACACACCATGAAATGCATAGATCTCATAGAGTAGGCTGGTTGCGAGCGGCAGTTTTAGGGGCCAATGATGGTATCGTATCTACAGCTAGCCTTATTATTGGTGTGGCGGCAGCAAGCTCATCACAGGAAAGCATTCTTTTAGCTGGTATTGCTGGCCTAGTTGCAGGTGCGATGTCAATGGCAGCAGGTGAGTACGTATCTGTAAGCTCTCAGTCAGATACAGAAAGTGCTGACCTTGCACTAGAAAAAAAATCATTAGCCAATAATTTTGAGTTTGAAAAAGATGAACTCGCAAAAATATACGAAAATAGAGGGCTCGAACCTGTATTAGCAGAAAAAGTAGCTGAACAGTTAATGGCGCATGATGCTTTAGGGGCGCATGCCAGAGATGAAATAGGTATATCAGAAACAGTTAGCGCTCAGCCAGTTCAAGCTGCTTTTTATTCGGCTGGTACATTTACAGTAGGAGCTGCGCTTCCACTATTAGTGGCTTGGGTTATTCCTGGAAACTTATTAATAACAGCTGTTTCTGTGTTATCTCTAGTATTTTTAGCAGTTCTTGGCGGACTTGCAGCTCGTGCTGGTGGAGCATCAATTGCTGTTGGTGCCTTTAGAGTAACTTTTTGGGGAGCTCTTGCCATGGGTTTAACTGCAGTAGTAGGTAGTGTCTTTGGCGTCGTTGCTTAATAAGTAATTAGCCAATGGCGCTATATCATCTAAATTCAGCTAACAAACAGCTCCACCGGACTCTGTAATGTTTGCACCTTTCCTGCAAAAACACGCAGCAAAGTCGCCAACATCACATCGCGCGGTGAGCTGGGCGTTAGCTTTACGACAATTCAAGCTTGGAGGCAAATTCAGAATGAAAAGGGATAGCAAATTATTTTTAGTTGTGGCTGTAACTCTCAGTATTATCAACATTATTGATTTCATTTTTTACGGTCAGAAAATTGGATATCTAGCATTAGCTATAGGGTTTTCATTAATGGCATTTGGTACTTATAGAGATAGCAATAAAGCATCGTTATTCGGTTCAGTAATTGTTGTTTGTGGATTCACAGCCAAGTGGTTTCTTGAGTATGATTTATTCTAAAACTGTTGCTTTTAATGTACTCGGCATACTTTAAGGCAGCTAACAAGCGCCTTAAACATCGCGGCCTGCGGCCGCTGGACTCGCAACAAGTTGCTCGCCGTTTAGGCGTGCGTTAAATGCCCAAGGAAGCTCGTGGATATTCTAAATAATCGAGAAATTGCAATTGCGTTATGGCTTCTGGCAATTTCGATTTACATTTTTTCTTCTTCGAAAATGGCAGAGGTCAGAAACGCCTTAAAAGGCGTCATGGCAGCTTTATTTGTTCGACAAATAATGTCCGTCCTTTGTTTGATGGTTGCTTACATGGCAATTGTCATTTACTGGCTTTCTGATTTGGGGCTATGGAATTTTGAACAGCTAAAAAATACTGTTTTTTGGTGCGTTTCTGTTGGTTTCATCTCGCTATTTAAGCTTGAAAAAATCAAAAAGGATAAGCATTTTTTCAAGCATTCAGTTATAGATAACTTGAAACTACTAGCGATTCTTCAATTTGTCGTTGGTGTATATACTTTCACTCTTTGGGTCGAGGTTCTTCTAGTTCCTGTTTTAGCATTATTGGGAGCCATGCTTGCTATTGCTGAAACCGACAGAAGACATCATCAGGTAAAGGTGTTTCTAGAATATTGCCTATCTTCTTTCGGGGTAGTCTTAATCGTTTACACTTTGTACATGTTAATAACTAATTTTGGTGAATTTGGGAAAGAGAAAACTGCGTACGACTTCTTTGTTTCACCATTGCTGACTCTCTGTTACTTACCATTCGTTTTCTTTATGTTGGTTTATTCAACATATGAGCAGGTCTTTGTTCGTCTAAGGTATTCAATACAAAGCCGGTTCCATAGATATGCAGCTAAACTCTATGCATTTATATTGTTTAATGTTCGGCTCAGTCTGCTTGAGCGATGGTCATTTCAAGTCGCCAAAGCAAACATAGAGTCACACTCGGATCTGATTGATACCTTTAAATATATATTTAAAGTGAGATATTCTGAGAAAAATCCAAAGGAAGTGCCAAAAGAGCAAGGTTGGAGCCCTTACAAAGCTAAAGAATTTCTCGTAAACGAAGGGCTGAGCACCGGATTCTATAATAAATCTTTCGAAGAAGAATGGCTTGCATCATCCTCAATGGAAGAATTTAGCGATGGTATTATCCCGGACAATATCGCTTATTATGTTGAAGGTTCTGAAGACGTTGCAAAAGTACTGAAGCTTAAAGTAAACGTGAATGATGCTTCCAGAACCCATCAGGCATGCGAAAAGTTAGAGGCTATGGCAGAAGCTTTGAGTATCTCTAGCTTAAACCTACCTTTATCCGATGGTATGAAAAGTGCTATTTCAGGTTGTAATTCATATTCTGAGAAAGTTGAGGATAAGACAATTGCCTTGGTTGTAGAGCATTGGCCAAATCATAAGTTTAATGGGTTTGATCTCAAACTCCTGATATCAAGCATTTAACAAAGCGCTGCTGTCGGACAAATTTTCCGCAGAGCGCGGCGTTATGTTGCAAGGAAGATTCCTAGTTTGGTGAAATTTCAATAAAAACCAATGGGGTCAAATCTTGACTTTAGACATCATAAGAGCCAATTCTTCAAGCTTTGGCTAGTCTAAATCACTCGTTGTTCTCGATACTCTTTCATTTGCTGCCGTTTGTTATTTTTAAAACACGTTAATTGTTTAAAACGGTAACGTAAAGTTGCCGTTTTTTGCCTACTATTTAAGTTTATTTTAAGTTTGCACAGTTATTGTAATTAAAACCTTTAAACCATTCATCTGAGTTAATAACTAATTTCATGTTTCAGATCATTAAAGTGTGAGTGAGTAAAGGTTAACGTGTAAACATGTAGTCATAACGCATAAAGTGAGCACATTACTCAATGCGTTTCTTCACTAAAAGAGGCCTTATGAATTTTAAAAACACAACAACTCATTACAATACACTTTCTATAGCCTTACACTGGCTTATGTTTATTTTAATAGTCACTGTGTACGGCAGTATTGAACTTCGCGAATTATTTGATAAAGGCACTGAAACACGTGATGCTTTTAAAATGTGGCATTTTATGTTGGGTTTATCGGTTTTAGCTTTAGTCAGCGTGAGGATAGTTGCGCGTGTAGTGGGCGGCTCGGTACCAGCTATAAACCCTGAGCCTGCAAAGTGGCAAGATAAGTTAGCTAAATTTGTACACCTTGCGCTGTATGTGTTTATGTTTGCTATGCCAATTGCGGGTTGGTTAATATTAAGTATGGCAGGTAAACCTGTGCCATTTTTTGGTTTAGAGTTGCCTCCATTGGCAAGTGAAAACAAAGAGCTGGGTAAAACCATTAAAGAAATACACGAAACAGCGGGCGAAGTGGGTTATTACGTAATAGGCTTACATGCGGCGGCTGCATTATTTCATCATTACATTTTGGCTGATAACACCTTTAAACGTATGCTGTTTTCTAAAAAATAAACGCATCACCTATAAAAAGGGAGACCATGTGTCTCCCTTTTTTAATGTTTAGTACTCTTAAACCCTATTCTAAACCCGCCCCAATGTTTACCGTTTACATAAATTGGCACCGAGAGGTCATGCAGTATTTCACCGGTATCACGTTTATAGGTTTGTAATAAAAAGCTTTCGGTGTGGCTACCACAGCGAATTCCTGTCGGGTCATTAAAAATACGTTTAGTGCGGTTGTTTACTAAATCTTTTTCAAAGTTGCCGGTTAGGGTTTGGCTAAAGCGTTTGTTATGAGTAGGAAAGTAGCCCTTAGTATCAACGGCTCCTGCAAAAATAATGTCTTTATTTTCCAGTATTGGTTCTTGTATAGCCGGCAGAGATTGATCTGTAAGTTTATCGTAATCGGTTGAGTACTTAGTTGGGTTGGTATTTTCGATGGGTTTATAGTTTTGCGAAAAAAGTTGTTGCTGGGTTATTTTTCCGCTTTGGATCCAACTCTCAAAACATTCTTCAATTGCTTTACTGGCGTGTTTAGCCGATGTCAGGATTGGTTTAAAGAATGCGTCATACTCTATGTTTTCAAGCTCTCTAAATATTGATTCTGATCCCAGCGATAAAGAAGACGCTTGCTGAGAAATTGTACTGCCTTTTTTAGTAACTTCGCCCAATAAACTACTGATGCTAGTGACTGAGCTATTTATTTGTGTGGTTGCATGCTGAAATGCAGAAACAGACTGATGCATACTATCAAGCGCGGTAGATGAGGCACCAATATCTTGGTTAATTGTTAAAAAGGATTGAGTCACGTTTTCTAGCTCTGATTTTACAGAAATACTTTGCTGTGAAACCTGCTTCATATCTTCATTGGTTTTTATACTGTTGGCGTTAATGTCTGTGAGCATGTCAGCAATTTGTTTGGTTGCTTCATTGGTTTTATTTGCAAGGTTACGCACTTCGTCGGCAACAACCGCAAAACCACGACCTTGCTCACCTGCACGAGCGGCCTCTATGGCTGCATTTAAAGCAAGTAGATTGGTTTGCTCTGCAATGTTTTGAATAACTTGGGTAATGCTTTGTATATCACTGGCACTTTTTAATAATAAATCTAATTGCTGGGCCACTTTATCTATAGAGCCTGATAACGAATCAATTTGGCTGGTGGCCGTTTGTAAGCGGCTATCGGCAGAGCTTGAGGCTTGCGCTGTTTGTACCATTGCTTGATTAATAGTGGTCATGCTGTCACTGAGTTCAGTGCTATTTTGTGAAAGCTCGTGTGTGGCACGCCCGACAGTTTCACTCTCGTTATAACAAGCGTCTATTTCTTTAGATAAGCTATCAACATAAAATGACACTTCAGCTGCGCCCATGGCGTTTTTTGAGGTGGCTTTGGTAATGTTTTGTGCAATTTTGTTATTGAAAGACTGCACGGCACCTAGTGACGAATTGTTATTTGCTGATTCAGATTTTGCTGGTTTTATATAAAAAATTGCAGATAACAGCACTATAATTGCTGCAGCAATGGTGGAGAGCTGTTCAAAATAGAAAAGAAAACAAATGCTTAAATAAAAAATGCTGTAGAGCAGGTAGGTTATTTTCATTCCTTTGACCTCGTTACTAATTGTTCCTTCTATCTTTGACTATAAATCAAACAAAATCAAATAATAAACACACTTTTAAGGATTTATTAATAGTGATGTATTGAGCTCTATAAAACTGTTTTCGTACAAAAAGCGCCAAAGTAGTAAACCTACTCTGGCGCTTTTATTAGTATTAATAAACAATTAGTTAGCTAATAACCATTCGCTTAATAAGCGAACACCAAACCCCGTTCCCCCTGGTGAAAGCTCATCTTTACCTTTTTTCACTAAGGCATTACCTGCAATATCGATATGCACCCAACGGGTATCGCCAGCAAAATGCTCTAAGAAAGTGGCAGCAGTGGTTGCACCTGGGCCACCTGAACCCACATTTGTTAAATCAGCTATGTCAGACTCCAACATATCTTTATACCCTAAAGGTAGGCGCCATAGGTTTTCGTTTACTTGTTTACCGGCTACCGTTAGTTGAGATACTAGCGTATCGTCATCTGAGAACACTGCCGCGTATTCATTGCCTACAGCACGGATTTTTGAACCGGTGAGTGTTGCAACATCAATCATAATTTCTGGTTTGTAGTGCTCACGTGCATACCACATAGCATCACTTAATACTAAGCGTCCTTCGGCGTCGGTATTTAAAATTTCAACACTTAAGCCCTCAGCGGTGCGAACAACATCACCTGGGGCTACAGCGAACTGCGATACCATATTCGCAGCCATGCCCATAACGGCTACTACGTTTTTGTCAGCTTTGGCTAACGCCATTGCTTTAACTGTACCAAGTACTGCAGCAGCACCGGCCATGTCTGACTTCATACGTGCAATAGATGCACCGGTTTTAATGCTGTAACCACCTGAGTCAAACGTAATGCCTTTACCAACAAGGGCAATAGGGGCATCGTCAGACCCTTTATAATGGGCAACCACTAAACGGGCACCTTGCTGGCTACCTCGACCAACAGCTTCTAATGCACCCATACCCAGTTCTTTTATTTCTTTAGGCTCCAATACTTTGATGGTTACGCCCAAAGATGCTAATTCTTTTGCCGCATTAGCAAAGTCAACAGGTGTCATTTCGGTAGCGACTTCAGAGGTTAAATCGCGGGCTAAAAAAACACCGGCTTGAATACTTTCTAATTGGGTGTAAAGCTTGCGAGTTTGCTTTGTGTTATCAACATCAAATGTATAGTTAACTGTTTCAGTGTTTGGTTCTTTTTTATAGTTTTCAAAACGATGATCGCGTAAGTTTGCACCATGGGCAAAGTTAGCAGCAAGTAATGCATTGTCACTTACACCGGTTACATCTTCAAATACAACGCTGGCAGTGCCTACTTTGGCTTTAACTAGTTGAGCGTGAATATTACCGCCTAACTTAGCTGCTTTTGCTTTATCAAGCTCGCTAGTTTTACCAGTACCTACGACTAAAACGCGGCTGTAGTTACTTTTACTTGGCGCAACAAGTTGTGCCACTTTAGCGTAATCGCCGGTAAAATTTTCTATATCAATAACGCGTTTCAATTGGCCATCGAACTGCTTGTCGAGCGCTTTAAATTGGCTGTTATTTCCATCTTGGCTATAAAATACAACCAGCGTATTTGCATCGCTGTTCACTTTTGAAGAAAAATTAAAGTCTGCGGCTTGGGCATTCATGCACATACTCAGAGCAAGCGCGATTGAAGAGGCTTTTATAATACGTTTCATTTTTTTAACCTAAGAATAATATAAAGGTGTGTTTTACCCTATTTACGATGCTGTGGTTAAGTAGGATACGGCGAAATAGCAAATAACAGCGATATATGTCTAAACCATTACTAAATATCATGACATAACGGCTTGATAAACATATTGTCATGCTTAAAGGTTTAATTAACACAATGCTCGCGTTACTATCAAATATAAAGGTAACACTGCGCTTTTAACAACTAACCTAGAGAACCCGCATTGAAAGCTAAAGAAATTCGCAATTTTTATATCAACGAAGAGCAGTCGGTTTATTTGCTGTCACACCGTGATGCAAAAAAACATCGTCAGTGGCTTAATATTTGTATTAAACAGCTCACTTTGCTTGGGTATAAAAAGGTAGAAATGATTGGCTCAGGGGCATTTGGGTTTGTATTTGCAGGGGATGATGAACATGGCCTGCCTTGGGTGTTTAAGTTTTCTAGAATTACGCTCGCGCAAAGTGTACGTGATCGCCTTGAAGATGAAGCGTATATGCTTTCGCAAATCAAAAATCCCTTAGTGCCAACATTTTATGGCTTTGAGCGAATAAAAAAACAAGGCATTTTGATGATGGCGCGCGCTATTGGTGAAGACCTTGAAAAAGTATCACTAAAGCAAGGGCGCTTACCGGCCGCCAAAATAATGAGCTTAGCGGTTAAATTAAGAAATGTGTTGCTTGATTTACGTCGTCATAAAAATGGTTTAAGCCCGCAGCCTATTGTACATGGTGATATTAAACCCTCTAACTTGGTGTGGGATGAAAATGAAAAGCAGCTTTCATTGGTTGACTGGGGAAGCTCTGTTTATGCCCAAGTAGATGAACAAGGAAACCCAATTGCCAGTAATTTTATGGATTTAATGTCGGGTGACTTAAGTACTACCAATGCCCGTATGGGCGATGTGTATTTTATAGGTGATGCGCAAATGTCGGGTGAAAAGTCATCCCCTCGTTTTGATGAGCAGGGGGTTGCATCAACGCTATATGCACTTGCCTCGGCGCAGTCTTGCCGATTTGGTGCTCAGGCTATACCGGCCAGTAGTTTAATGTTACCTAAGGAGCTGGCAAACGTTATTGATGGCATGCTTTCAAAAGAACGGTTAGTCAGAGACAAAGCAGGTGACTATTTTATGCGTAACATAGAAACCATGGCAAAAGCGTATTTACCACAACTACCAAAAACAGAAACTAAAGCGGCAATTCCGTTTTGGTTTAGCCAAGACCCCGAACCCGAAACCGTAGTTTATAGCTCTAGAAAACAATTTTTACGCCAAGCCGATCATAAACAACAACTTTTAGATGTTAACGATGCTCAGCTTGATAGGTATTATAAAGAGTTTTTATTTGATACTGGGGATACCGAAAAAGCGTTTTTAGCCTCTATTAGCCGCTTAGCTAAATATCCTGTAGTAGGAGGGCTCAGCTTTCATTGGAAAGATGAATCTTTGTATGTTGAATCGTCACTCATTATGCATGACGAGACCCTCGCAACCGCATTCACCGATGCAGTAAACAACACAGTAATGTTAGCCCAGGCTATTAGCCAAAAAGGCTTATTTAAGTGTTGTTTATTTGATGCCCGCAAAACAATTCAGTTAGAACGTGATGGCACTGGCGCGTTCAAATTTAACCAGTTACCTGAGCTTGATTATGAAGTGGTTAATGTAAAAGCCAGCGATGTAACCCGTCCGCATTCATATTTTGAAGATGGTAAAGACCCCGATGAGCAACTGCAACTGCCTAAAAAAGTGATTAAATGTGTATTTGAGCTAAACCAGATACATCATACCGGCTGTATTATTTTTGAAGCGCTGCCAGATAGGATGAAAATTCATCATTACTACAGATTACTTGATGCCAGCAAAGAAGTAGAATTTAAACGTTTACTAAATAAGCTTATGCAATACGCGGTAAATATTACCGACGTAGGGGTGGCTGGCTTTATGAAGTTACCGTATAAAAATACTCGTGAGTTTGGTTTATGTGAACAACAACCCAGCAATTATTACCCTAAAAATCCAAAGCAACTACTTAATTAATAAACCGCTCGCTTAAGCTGGTGGTTTAAAAAATTGAAAGTACAAAAATAGAAAGTTCAATGGCAAAATCTAAACCACAAATTACATTACAAAGTTTCGGCATATATAGTCACTGGGACAAAGACAGTAAATCGCTACCGCAAATTACTCAATTCACTACGCAAGTCAAAGCAGAACTTGATGTAGAATTTGGTCTGATAGTTAATATTAAAAAAGCTAAAGGCGAAAAACTACATTTTTGTATTTACCACCCAGGTATTATAGATACCAATGGCGAAGTGATGCTGCCTTTTGAGGGCACTGTATATGTTAAAGACAACGACTGGTCGTTTTATTTAGGCGATACGGTATGGGAGCCTATTGAGGATAAAATAGGTGACTGGCGTATGACCCTATCTTTAGCGGGGAAAGTCATTGCGGATAAAACATTTAATCTTATTAATGAAAAAACTAAAACTGAAGACGACTTTTGGAAATACCGCGGTTATTAATTACTTCAGTTTGCAGTAACGCAAGAGCTAACGTTTATTGTTAACTCTTGCCTAAAATACGTATTAGTTACCCCACGGGTTACTTGAATTTGAACGTTGCTTACGGGTACGCGCACGTTGTTTTGCTGCTTTTTTTTCTTGAATACGTTTTGCATCAGAAAAGCTTAACTCGCAAGGCTCACCTGGTTTATCGCCTTCAGGAATAATGCGGTCGCGTGGAGGCAGTTCGTATTGTACATCATCTGGGCGAGGTAAGTTTTTAAGGCGGTACAAATAGAAATTATCTACTTTTTGTTGTGCCCACTCGGTTTTACGCAAAAATTTAACTGCAGATTTAATGTCTGGATTATTTTTAAAGCAGTTAAGTTGTAAGTAGGCATGCAGGAGTTCCCACCCATATTGCTCAACCAGTTCTTCAACCACTTGCTCTAATTTAACGCCTTGCAGTGGGTTATTACTGAAAAGTTCTTGGTTGCTCATAGGTGTTCTCTCGTTATTAAAAAATCAGCGAACATTATAAATTTAATAACGAGAGTTTAGTAGCAAAAATGCTTAACTTTGACAATTAACCACGACACGACCACGAATTTGGCCTTGCATTAGTTCCTCGGCGCTTTCAATGACTTGATCAAGATTTATTTCAGTTGAAATTTTATCCAAGTAATCGGCATTAACTAATGAAGCTAAACGTTCCCAAGCTTCAACACGATCCGCTTTAGGGCGCATAACGCTATCAATACCCATTAATGAAACCCCACGTAAAATAAATGGTGCAACCGAGGCCGGTAAGTCCATACCTTGAGCAAGCCCGCAAGCAGTAACAACCCCCCCATATTTAAGTGATGCACAAATATTTGCAAGTGTGTGACTACCTACAGAATCAATAGCTGCAGCAAAGCGTTCTTTTTGCAAAGGTTTACCAGGGTTAGAAAACTCATTTCTATCAATTACATTAGTTGCTCCTAATGATTTTAAATAGTCTGCTTGCTCCATACGACCTGTTGCAGCGGTGACTTGATAACCTAGCTGGCTTAGTAAATAAATAGCAAAACTGCCTACGCCACCATTAGCACCAGTCACTAAAATTTCACCTGACTCGGGAGTAACGCCTTGCTTTTCTAGTGCAATAACACTGAGCATTGCCGTATAACCGGCAGTACCAATTTGCATAGCTTGTTTAGGTGATAAGTTAGCGGGTAGGGGAATTAACCAATCACTGCTCAGTGCCGCTTTTTGAGATAAGCCACCCCAGTGTTTTTCGCCAACACCAAAACCATTTAAAATAACGTGGTCGCCACTTTTAAATTCAGCACTGTCGCTGCTAGTCACTGTACCCACTAAATCAATCCCCGGCACCATAGGAAAGCTACGTACAACAGGGCCTTTACCCGTGATGGCTAAGCCATCTTTATAATTTAAGGTACTGTAAAGCACATCAATTAATACATTTTCGTTTGGCAGATCGTCACTGTTTATGGTGCTTAGAGCTGCAGTGTAGTTGTCGTCTTGCTTATCTATAACAATAGCTTTGATAGAATTGCTCATTAGATTTCCTTTTAGACCGATCGTCTTTAAATTAGTAATAAAAAATGCATTAACTGAGTAATGCGCGTAAAAACATTTCTGTGTATAAAGTAAGTGGCTTACTTGATTGGGTTAGTTTAGCTCGCATTACTGCGCCTTCCCAACCCACCCAAAAATATTCACTCATTTGTTCGGTATTAATGTGTGGATTAATAGTTTGTTGCTGCTGGGCTAAATCTAAACATCGTTTTAATTGTTGCTGCCAAGCGATGTAGCTTTGCATTAAACGAGTTTTAAAGTCGTCACTTAAATGATTAAGCTCTTGATTTAAGTTACCCACCAAGCACCCGCGTTTGTAATCATACTTTTGCATTCCAGCAATTGCGCTTTGTGTGAAATTAACAATGCGCTCAAGTGCGGGGACTTCAGATTGCTCTAGGTAAAATTTAAGTTTATTTATAAAAAAATCGTCGTAGGCATCAACAAGAGCCAAACCATAGGCTTCTTTACTTTTAAAGTAATGATAAAAAGAGCCTTTTGGTACTTTTGCTTTTTTTAATATGGTATCGAGCCCGGTGGCACTAAAGCCAAACTCAGTTAAGGTTTCTAAGCCCACACGAATGAGCAGCGCTTTTGTATCGGCACTGTCTCTGGCTATTTTGGGTGGGCGGCCACGCCTAGTTGCAACTGCTGGTGTTTTGTTCATGCTTTATATTAGACCGATCGGTTTTAATTAATCAAGCTTTTATTTGGGATGTTTTTAAAACAGCTCTGACGTTCATTTTTTGATTACAAATTAATTGGGAACTTAAGGGTATATTGTTAGTCACAAATATGACACTTATGTGTTTTGAACCGATGTATCGGAACATTTTAATAAAGTTAAATTGGTTAAAGTTGAGCAATAAAATTATTTTTAAATTAATTTGTCATTGCATCAGCAGCTTAGTTAAAGTCAAACAAATTAATTGTATTTTGTGTTTGAATTAAACATTTTTGTTGGCTATTTATTAAATGTAGATGAATTTAATGCTACAAAAATATAAATATAAAGGTGAGGATTTTACCGATGAAGAGACAGAAAAGAGATCGTTTAGAAAGAGCTCATTCTCAAGGTTTTAAAGCTGGTTTAGCTGGTCGCTCAAAAGAGCACTGCCCTTATCAACAAGTTGATCCTAAGTCTGAGTGGCTTGGTGGTTGGCGCGAGGCAATAGAAAATCGCAATATGTATAAAACATAAACTCACAACGAATTTAAGCAAAAAAGCCTCTAGCTAGAGGCTTTTTTGTTGCGTGCGTTAAAACTAAAACGCGCTAGTGTCTTGAAATAAGCCCACTTTTAAATCTTTTGCTTCGTATATAACGCGGCCGTCTACTTCAACAGTGCCATCAGCCATGCCCATAAACAACTTACGTTTAATAACGCGTTTCATATCGAGACGGTAAGTTACTTTTTTTGCCGTTGGTAGAATTTGGCCAGTAAATTTCACTTCGCCTACACCTAATGCGCGGCCAAGACCAGGGCCACCAGACCAGCCTAAGAAAAACCCAACCAGTTGCCACATTGCATCTAAGCCTAAACAACCCGGCATTACAGGGTCGCCTTTAAAGTGGCAGTCAAAAAACCAAAGGCTAGGGTCAATATCTAGCTCAGCAATAATTTGGCCTTTACCGTGCTCACCACCATCATCGGTGATAGAGATGATACGATCCATCATTAACATGTTGTCACTTGGTAAACGACAATTTCCTTCACCAAACATTTCACCTTGACCACAAAGGATCAAATCTTCTTTTGTATAGCTATTTTTAGGTTCCATAACACTTTATCTTTGCTTAGAAATTGCCCCGTACTTTAGCGTACACTTGTACGCTAAACAACTCGGAGCAGTTAAAAAATGGTTTAAATATAGCCAATCAGTCAATGCAACTGATTTTAGTATGATTAAACCGCGCAATTACTAACAGAAATCATTATAATTAGGGCTGACTTTTAATCAGTTTAAAGGAAATTTATGACCCTTTTTGTTAACTCACTCACTGTGATTGATTTTTCTTACTTATGCAATAAACGCGGTGCAGTTGGCGAAAGTTGGATTGTTGATTTGACTTTACATGGCAAACTAAATGAAGAGTCTATGGTTTTAGACTTTGGCTTAGTTAAAAAGCAAATAAAAGGCATTATTGATGAGTGTATTGATCACCGTTTAGCTGTTCCAAATAACCTAAATGGTAGCATTAATGAATTTGCTGATCATAAAACATTAGATTGTACATTTGGTGAGAATAAGCACCTTGCAATGAGTGCGCCTCATCAAGCTTTTTGCCTGATAGATACCGATAAGATAACCATTGAGTCGGTTACAGAGTATTTAGTTGCCACAATACTGCCACAGCTTCCTGATAATATTGAAAAAATTGAACTGGTATTAAAGCCTGAGCACAACCAAAGTTTTTACTACCACTACAGCCATGGCCTTAAAAAGCATGATGGTAATTGCCAGCGCATTATTCATGGCCATCGTTCACAAATAGGGATCAGCTTAGGTGGTATCTCTATGCCTCGTTTACAAAAACAGTGGGCTGATAAATGGCAAGATATTTACTTAGCTACCAGCGAAGATCAAATCAGCGCCTCTGAATTAAAACACATTATCGCCAAAGAAGATGACGTGTGTTTTGCATATACAGCCGCGCAAGGTTATTTTGAAATGGCTATTAGCGAATCGCGTTGCGACATTTTACCCATAGATACCACAGTAGAATGTATTGCTGAGTATATTGCCGGCCAAGTAAAACTGCAGCATCCAGAAAAAGACGTAAAAATTACCGCTTATGAAGGCGTTGGCAAAGGGTCAATTAGTTATGCTTAAATCCTTATTAGTGTCAGCGTTAATTGCATCATTTAGTTTTAGTGCTTTGGCAGTTGAACTAAAAGGGCATTTAACTCAAGGCGGCTTGGTTACAGGGCAATTAAATAACGTAAAATCGGTTAGTTTAAATGGTAAGCCATTAAAGCTATCTGATACTGGCTTATTTGTATTTGGTTTTGGTCGTGATGCAAAACCAAACCACACTTTATCATGGGTTGATAAAAGTGGAAAAAGCCACAGCCAAGATTTAGTTATAACCCTTCGTGACTACAACATCGATAAAATAACCGGTGTTGCAAAAAAATATGTATCGCCACCAAAAGCGGTCAGTGAACGTATTAGCCGTGAAGCGGTCGCGGTAAGAAAAGCGCGCGCTGTTGACTCTGACCTAGAGTACTTTTTACAGCCTGTGCTTAGGCCTGCCGAGGGCCGTATTTCAGGTGTTTATGGAAGCCAGCGTTACTTTAATGGTGAACCACGCAGACCACACTTTGGTTTAGACATAGCAAATAAAACAGGCTCTCCTGTGTATGCGCCGATCAGCGGTACCGTGGTATTTGCTGAACCAGATTTATATTACTCAGGTGGTACTTTAATTTTAGATCATGGCCACGGTGTTACCTCGACTTACATTCATCTAAGCAAGCTAGATGTAAAAGTGGGGGATAAAATTACACAAGGTATGAAAGTGGCTGAAATAGGTGCTACGGGACGTGTAACTGGCCCGCATTTAGATTGGCGATTTAATTGGCAAGGTGAACGCCTTGACCCTGCATTATTGATGCAAGACACATTAGCAAACAAAAAGTAGAGATTATGACTCAAGTAGAGCGCGAAGCAATTATTGCGCAACGTATAAAAGATTCGACCACATCGGTAACAAAAGCGGTATTTCCTGGGCGTACTAATCACCACAATACGCTATTTGGTGGTGATGCATTAGCGTGGATGGATGAGGTTGCTTTTATAGCAGCTACCCGTTTTTGCCGTAAGCCATTAGTGACTATTTCATCTGATAGGGTAGATTTTAAAGAGGCTATTCCGGCAGGTTCATTTGCCGAATTAATCTCAAAAGTGTCGCATGTAGGGAATACAAGCCTAAAGGTAGATGTTGAAATATTCCTAGAAACCATGCACAAAGATAATAAGCATTCTGCTATTACGGGTAGTTTTACTTTTGTTGCCGTGGATGATAACCACAGACCAACACCGGTAGTATGCGATAAAATGCTACATGGCTTTGAGTTATAACGCAAAATAGTAAATTAATATAAGCATCAAACTAGGTGCTTATATTAAAACCCATTAAGAACACATCATACTTTATTTTTTAATGTTTAAAACTTAGCATTAATGTTTGTTTGAGATAATAAGTAAAAAAGGAGGGTGTAAATTTCAAAATAAAAAGGCGTGCACAAAGCACACCTTTTAAAAAATTAAAGTACCATGGCGGCTATCCAGCCGAATACCAATAGCGGTATATTAAAGTGAATGAAGGTTGGTACCACTGAATCCCAAATATGGTCGTGCTGACCATCAGCATTAAGGCCGGAAGTTGGCCCTAATGTGGAGTCGGAGGCAGGGGAGCCAGCATCACCTAATGCGCCAGCAGTACCAACAAGTGCAGCGGTTGCCATAACCGAAAAGTTTAGCTCTAAACATAAAGGAACAAATAAGGTGGCAATAATAGGCACCGTTGAAAACGAGCTGCCAATTCCCATCGTTATAAATAAGCCAACTAATAAAATTACAGCCGCAGCCATCGGCTTATTACCATCAAAAATTGCGGCGCTACTGTGAACTAAGCTGGCTACGTGTCCGGTTTCTTTCATGACCGCGGCAAAACCTTGTGCTGAGATCATAATAAAACCAATCATGGCCATCATTGCCACGCCTTTACTAAATACGTCGCCGTTTTCTTCCCACTTAACCACACCAAATACACTAAATATAACTACGCCAACTAGGCCGCCTAATATCATAGAGCCACTGGCATTTTGAGCAATTAACGACGCAACAACAGCAAATAAACCAACCATCATTACTTTTTTGGGGTTATCAATTTCTGTTTGTTTACTCTCAACGGTAAGGGCGGTATTTGTATATTCTCGGCGTTTTCTATAAGTAATAAACAGCGCAATTAACAACCCCACGAACATGCCAATAGCAGGAATAATCATTGCCAAAGGTACGCTGGTATTGACTATTTCAAGGCCATTATCCACTAGGTTTTTATGTAATATAGAGTATAAATAAATTCCACCAAACCCATAAGGGAGTATCATATACGAGGTGGCTAAACCAAAGGTTAAAATACAAGCAATAGCGCGTCTGTCTAATCGCAATTTGTTAAACACCACTAATAACGGCGGAATTAGAATAGGAATAAACGCAATATGAACAGGGACTAAATTTTGTGAAGAAATAGCACAAATCAAAATAATAAACAGAATAAAGTAGCTTAATATGGTTTCACTAGAGCCCGTTTGTGCATTTACTTTAGCGAGTAACTTAGCGGCCAAAATACGCGTTAAGCCTGACTTAGAGATAGCGACGGCAAATGCACCTAACATCGCATAGCTTAAAGCAATTTCGGCGCCTGATGATAAGCCAGAATTAAAAGCATCAATACTTTCTTTTAAGCCCATGCCTGCGGTTAATCCGGCAACAAGCGCACTTATTGTCATTGCAACAATCACATTTACGCGGACCAAAGTGAGTCCCAGCATTAAAATAACGCCTATAATAACTGCGTTCATAGATTTCTCTGTTTTATAGATTTAATTAATTTTATCAGATCTTTAGCCTGATTTTTACGTTCTTTGGTAAATGGTTGTCTCGCATAGCGCACTTGCTCAAATAAGTGACAAAAGGCGGTTATTTGTTGCTCTGCATAGGGGGCTTGTTGACTAATGTGTTGTAATGTTTGAATAGGCGTAGCATTTTCAGGGTAGTTTATAGTGTGCTTATTAGCCCAACTGAGTATTTGATAATACTCTTTTACCAGCGGAGGTTGTTTTGTTGAGGCTTTAGGTCTGTTTAAATAAATAAAGTAAGCCGTAAAACTCAAAATTAAAATAATAATAACCCCAAGTGGCACCAGCCAAATAAACTTATTACCAAATAAGGTAGCAAACAAATATTGTTGTTTGTCTTTATCAAACCCAAGTACCCAACTAGACCATTGATAATCTAAGTTTTCTAATTCAAGTCTAAGCCAGTTTATGGCAGCATAATTACTTAAGCTAACTAAACCAAAATTAATATTATTTTTAAATTCATCATTTAATGCAGCACTCTGTGATAAAGAACCATTTAATCGTTCGGGCGCAACAACCGCTGTTGCATCAAATATTCTCCAGCCTGCATTAGTATATACCTCAACCCAAGCATGCGCATCGTATTGACGAACGGTAATATAGTCATTGTTTTGATTATGCTCTCCGCCTAAATATCCGCTTACTACCCGCGCTGGAACGCCAGCACTTCTAAAAATAAAGGCAGCTGCACTGGCATAATGACCACAAAAGCCACGTTTATTATTAAACATAAATTGATCAAGCGTATCATCATCGCGCATAGGTGTTGGCGTAAGAGTGTAACTGAAACTATTTTGCGAAAAATAATCTAGCAGTTTATTAAAAAGCTCATCAGCGTTAGCACTTCTGTTTTTTAACTGTTGCGCCAGTTGATAACTTTTTTGGTTATTACTCACAGTAAGCGTTTTATAAAAACGCTGCTCTACGCTATTAAGCTTCTTAGTCGATAATGGTTTAGTACTAACAGAATATTTTAACACTTTGGATTTATATTGTTTTTTACGCAGCAAGCCGAATGAGTTGGAAACTACATTTTCATTGTTACTACTGGCATAGCCAAGCCCATATAACCAATCAGCCATTGCTGGCTCAGCAATTATTGAGTATTGAGTGGTGTTTCCATTGCTGTTATTTTGGCTTGGTAACATCATTGCTTGCTTTAAAAATGAAGATGTTTTCCAAGCTTTACCGTCAAATTCATCATGTACAATAGCGCGCCAGTAATAAGGAGGCGTGGTTGAATTATTATCAAACTTCGCTCTAAAAACCAATTCATCGGAGTTTGATAATTTAGCTATATCAAATGGGTCTACTTGTTCAGATAGGCCTGTTTGCGCCATTTTTGGCCCAGGTAATTGCCAAAATGCAGGGAGTTTTGGTAAAAATATTAAGAGTACAACTGCCAAAGGAAAAGCCAGAAATATTATTTTAGCACTTTGTTTTGATGACAGTTTTAAACTATGACTAGATTCAAGTAACCCAAGTACAGCAAAATTTAAAATATACAGTGTACTAATAATTAAAGTGGTAAAAATAGTTTGGCTAAACAAATACACTGCTGAAAGTGAGAAGAATGTGAGGGTGATGATCAATTGATAATGCTGCTTTGTTTTTGCCTGTAGTAATTTAAAAACGCATGACAGCAAAAGCATGGCAACAAACAGCACCACGGTATCTTTAAAGCCAATACTGCTTAGCATAATAATTAATGCTACTACAGCGAGTCCGTTTGCTAACCACGCATTGGGCTTTTGTTTGTGTTTAAGAGTTAAATAAATATTCCAACCACATAACACGCTAAGCATAATAATAAAGGGTAGGGGCAAGTGTTCTATAAAAAAGCTCACTAAACCTAAGTAAATAAATGACAGAGAAAAATTTATAACGCGTTGATTTTTTATCTCATTCATAATCAGTGCCTACATTACTTAAGGCTTGTAAGCAGCGTTGCAGATGAAGCTTACCTGATCCATTTTCTATGGATTTATTGGGCAATTTCATCGAGTAATTAATGTCGCTTTCAAACGCTTGGCATACTAGGTAACACAATTGCCCTAAGCGTTGCTCGGTATCGCCTGTCATTAAATTAAAGTCAAATTGTGTATCGGCTGATTTAAAATCACTAAATTGTTTTACTAATAATTGCTGAGTTTTTGCGTAGTGTTTCCACGAAACTCGCTGCAACCCCATTTCTGGCAAATGGGTAATTAAACTTTCAAATTCGTCATCGCCTAGATGTTTTTCAGTTCCTTCATCATCATTGGCAGTCATTTGGCTTAAATGTTTTTGATTTGGTGTTTTAATAATTGAAGGGTAAACATAAACGGTATGATCTGGTTGAATATAGCTCCATACACTCACCAAACCAAATGGATAATTACTGGCAATTTTTATTGGCTTTAGTAAATAGCGACCGCGCTTTAAATAAGGCAATGGTAACTGGCATTGTATGGTATCGGCTTTTACACTCTCTATATAGCAGTCTTGTTCAAAATTATTGGGATAACTTAAGGTGATTGACTGACATGTGTCGTTTGATTTTATTTGCCACACTAATAGAGGTGGCTGTGGCGCATAACTCTCAATAGTATTCTTAAAGCTGACAGTTAAGCCTTTAGCGTTGCTATAACCTAACAACAAGGCAAAAATAATAATCACAAACATTAAATAAGCCATAAACAGAATTAAATTATTTTGATAATTAATCCCCATTACAAAATTTAATGATGCAACAACGCTAAAGTAAACGCCAAGCGTGGATGGTAAAACATAAATAGTATTATGTTTTAAGGTGATGCTATTTTTTTTGTGCTTATTTTTTAATAAGGCAGTTAAAATCGCGCTTTTTATATCGAGAATAAAAGTAGGGCGCTTAAATTTATAAATACGAATTTACCTAAACGGGCACTAAAACATGTTTTAAAATGGCAACTATTTGTGTATCGCCCGCATCACTATGTAAGCCTAATCGATGCTGACACACACTTGAAAAAACAGCCTGTACATCTTCGGGTAATACGTAGTCACGGCCTTCAATATAGGCCCACGCTTTGGCCGATTTAGCCAGTGCCATACTGGCTCTTGGGGAAAGCGAAGTCGTTAATGTTTGAGATTCACGAGTATAAGTCACTAACTCAATTATATAATCAACCACCGGCGAACTTAGCGTGATATTTGATATTGCATCTTGAATTTGCTTAAGTTGATGTTGTTCAATTCGCTGCGGTAACTGCGAATAATCACGTTTTAGATTATTTAACAGTAACCGTTTTTCTGCATCTTTAGGTGGAAACCCTAAACTTATTCGCATTAAAAAACGATCTAGTTGTGATTCTGGTAACGGGTATGTACCTGCCTGATATAATGGATTTTGAGTCGCAATTACAAAAAATGGAGTAGGGAGCGGGTACTTGTCTCCATCTACTGTTACTTGGTGTTCTTCCATCGCCTCCAATAAAGCACTTTGTGTTTTAGGACCCGCGCGATTTATTTCATCAGCGAGCACCACTTGGCTGAAAATTGGGCCTTTATGAAATGAAAAACTATGTTCATTATTATTAAATATATTGGTGCCAATAATATCAGCGGGCAATAAATCGCTGGTAAATTGTATACGCTGATACGATAACCCCAGTACTGCAGCTAATGCATGCGACAAAGTGGTTTTTCCCATGCCGGGTAAGTCTTCAATTAGTAAATGGCCTTCACTAAATAAACAGGCTAACGCTAATTTTATTTGTTGTTGTTTACCAAATATAACGGTAGATAGGTCATCAATTATTGTCGTAACAATGTGCTGCATAATTTCCTTTAATCTATGAGTTCTAAACGTTTCATTACCGCATCAACTTTTTGCGCGTTAAAGGGCTTAGCTATAAATTCTTTTGCGCCTAGCTCCCAGGTATTTTGCACTGTTTCAAAGCTATTGTGGCCTGAACACATAACAACATGTGCATGAGGGTGTTCGTTGTTAATCGACTCTAAAATTTCAATGCTTTCAGAATCAGGTAAATCAACATCTAAGAATATAACGTTGGGTGATTTTTCAATAAGCAGAGGTTTAGCACAATTAAAATTATCGCACTCAATAATGTCATCAAAACCTAAACCGGCTAATACTTGGCTTAAATCAGCGCGGATCTGTTTAACATCATCAATAATTAAAATTGGTTCGAGTGGGCGTACAAATTCCATATGAATACTTCAATGTTTTTTACGGCTTGTGCTTTAATATTAAGCTAAGCATTAAGGAACCTCAAGGTGATAACTATGAATAACCATAATAGTTGTTTAAATACATTTAATGTCCGATACCGTCTAGTATTGGACTTAGTGAGCTTGAAGCTATTTAAAATAGACCGCTACTTATATATAGATATATAATTACCTATAATTTATATTATGTTAAATAGCATAAGTATCTACTTAAGCAATCTAACTGTCGGCAATTACGTCACTTATAAACATGATATTTTAGCCCTTTTATTCGCACATTATTTATTTATAGTAATATGCTCTACTTTATTAAATATAAAAACGTTGTAATGACATTTTAATCAACCAAACTATTTAGCTAATCAATTAATTGCTTAAGCTGTTTAGTTTCGTCGTTTAGCTTTTGCTGATACTTTTTAACTTTGTCATGCTTACCTTGGCGCTTAGCTTTTTTAAGACCGGTTTTATATTCTTCAATTTCGCTATTGGTATCATCTATTTTTTGTTGTAACTCTACTTTTAATCCATCCTGGGTGAAGTATTCGTTTGTATTATTGAGTGCTTTATTAAGACCTGTAACTTGGTGTGAATTACCTTGGCGTTTTGCAGTTAATAACTGGTGGTTAACTTCACAGGCTTTTTTCGCACACCCCGTTAAATTTGCACAATCATCTTTGGCCAATACGACTGTTGAACCGGCAAATAAAAAACTTATTGTAATACCTTTAATAATCGTCATTTTAGAGTTTTTATTATCTCGCATTGGTCATTATTCCTCTTTAATTAGTCGTTAGCGGCAAAATACAGATAACAGCCCTTGTAGCTCTTCATTTATAACATGTTGTTTTGCAACATCTTGCATAGGAGTATTTGATACTTTGTTATTTAAAATACCCACCATTTTAGCGCTTTCTCCAGCACATAAAGCCTTAACACTGTGTACGCCTAATCTTATTGCTAACATACGATCCGCTGCAGATGGATTACCGCCGCGTTGTAAGTGCCCTAGCTTAGTTACGCGCAAATCTATACTGGGATTAACGGTACTTATTTTCTCACATATATGCTCAACGCCAATTTCATCACCTTCAGATACCACCACAATAAAAGCATGCTCACTGTGATAATCACTAATTTTATTCACTAAATAAGTTATGTCTTCATCACTTTCAGGTATTAATATCGAATCGGCGCCAGAGGTTAAACCGGCATAAGTGCCAATATAACCAGAATCACGTCCCATTACTTCAATAACAAACACCCTATTATGTGATTCTGCAGTATCTCTAATATTATCAATACATTGCATTGATGTGTTTACTGCTGTATCAAACCCTAAGGTGTAATCTGTACCCGCAATATCATTATCAATAGTGCCTGGAATGCCTATATACGGTATGTTAGTAATTTGTGATAACCATAAACACCCTCTAAATGAGCCATCTCCACCTATCACAATTAAAGCGTCAATATTATTATGTTCAATTGTAGCTAGTGCTAGATTTCTACCGGCGTCACCTCTAAATCTTTCACTACGCGCTGTTTTTAACACAGTACCACCTAAGTGCATGGTTTGTTGTAGGCTTTTGCAATCAAGTGTCACTAAATCATTATCAATTAAACCCTCAAACCCTTTTCGAACGCCCGACACTTTTATTCCATGTTGTTGAGCGGTTTTTACTATGGAAAATAATGCGGTGTTCATCCCAGGCGCATCGCCCCCTGAGGTTAATACGGCAATGTGTTTAATTGGTTGCATCGGTTCACATCCTTCGACAAGCTAAACTTTAATAATTCATAATAGCTGTTTATGAGTAGGCTGTGTAAAGTAAGCGCAGTAAAGTTGATCTACTTAGGGTTTATTTGATTGTTTAATTAGTATGAAGGGAGCAGTTATAAATTGAAAAGTTGGTATGTTACTTTTGCTTTTAAAACAACATACCGTAATTTTTAATGTAGAGCCGCTGTAAAAGGAATGTTTTTACAAATTTCGGCTTCTATTGTTAGTAGCTCGTCTAAGCGTTCGTCAACTTCTTGCTTATCAAAGTATTCGTAGGCGAGTTCCACAAATAAATTTTTATGTTTTTCTTCTGATTTAGCAATTGCGACATAAAAATCTTTTTCTTTTCCTTCAGGTAGTGCCTCGGCAACTAAAGAAAAACGTTCATGTCCCCTCGCCTCAATTACCCCACCAACTAATAGTCTGTCCATTAAAAAACCGTCACGACCATGCCTAAAGTGTGCACGAATTTGTTTAATGTATGGATCTTTTTTATCATCACCCAAATTAGTATCGCGTTCAATTAATAGTTTAAGCACTTGTTTAAAATGAATTAACTCTTCAAGAGCTAAGTCAGTCATGGCTTTAACTAATTTACGCTTATCCGGATAATGTGAAAGCATTGACATAGCCATGCCAGATGCTTTTTTCTCAGCAGCAGCGTGGTCTTGTAAAAAGGTTTCGAAGTCAGCTAAAACAACTTCGGTCCATTCAAATGGCGTGTGGTATTTTAATTCAAACATAGGGATACAACTTATAAAATAATGCGTGGATTTTAGCGTATTTAAAAATAAAAATCTTTGATCGCGATTTAAATTTAACTTTCATAAGGCAAAAACTTATCAATCCGCCCTTTCGACGTTGACTCAATTTTTAATGGGTGCTTTATATCATTCCATGCAGTGACTTTACCGCCCATGTTCATTTTTTCAAAGCCAGCTAAGCTGCTGGTAATATTTAAAAACTCACATAGCTTATTAAAACTCTCGGGATTTGCTATGTCAATGGCTAAAAAATCATTAGGCCGGTCAGCAAAATAAGCATTAGCACTATTAAAATGAGTGTTATAACAATTAGTTAAATATTCATCCTGATTAATGTTTTCGAGTGAAAAATCACTAAACGTATTTAAGTAACAGCGCTTTAAATGAATATTAAAGCCCCCATCAGCACGCGTTAAATTAGTATGCATACGCACTAAAAGCTGTTTGATTGAAGGCAGCCACGCGCTAAGTTCTCGCTTTAAATATACAAATTTAGAACCTGGGTAATATTTATCTAATGTTTGATAATCGTTAAATACAGGTGTGTCTGCGATAGCCACCGCATTTTCAAAACAAGCGTTAGTGTAAGCAGTATGGGCAGTACGTATACCAAAATCTAAAAATGCATTACATACGCTAGTCGTCCCAGTGCGTGGTAAACCAATAATAAATATTTTTTGTGTCATGGCGTTTTAAATGTCTTTTTCTGAAAACCAAAGTGATGCATCATTAAGGGGTGTTAATGCGGGTAACTGATTGTTTTTTAATTTAATGATAATTTTATTTTTTATATCTGCATGCTCAATCGCACTGCTATGATAAGCCTTAAACAAACGATCAAACTCACCGTTTTTACGCATAATAGCTAAGCCTTTCTCAACCGCTTGCGCTATTTCGGGCTTTTCTTTACTAAAAAAGAAGTAGATTGCACTTGGGTATTGCAACAATAAGTGCGGCACTATCGTGAGGTTAGCAACGGCTTCATCTTTAAAGGTATTGAGCTCAGTTTCAACCTCTAACACAGAACGAGGAAATACATCACCTCGGCCTTTTATCAACATATTAAATAACGAACTATATTCGATTGATGTCGATACAGTTAAACCGTTATCCTGCAGTATTTGTGTGTCAGGCCAATCATGCCCTTGAATAAAGTGTATGCTTTTAAAGTCGCTAAGGGTATTGATGTTTAATAAGGTATTCACTTTATCCTGTGTAGTTACCAAAACACGCCACCCATATAACCCCTTAAATATAGGCACTCTAACGGGTAGTAATTGTTGCTCACGCTGTTTAGAGGTCATGGTCCAAGCTACGTTTATTTCATCATTATGAAGAATTTGCTTTAACGCGCGGCTCTGTGGCATCGAAATACTTGAGGGTTGTAATGTAAAATTTTCTCCGCTGAATTGCAGAGCTGTTCTTAATAGTACTAACGGATATAATATTTCATCTTCACCACTGCGCATTGTTTTGGGGTATACAACATGCAAACTAGAAACGGTGTTTTTGCTATTATTTTCTATTGCCCATGCAAATGATGTCAGCGAACTGAAAAAATAAACACATGTAAAAACAATAACTAACCGCATAATCGTTTATCTACTTAAAAGTAATAACACCGCGCTTATTATCACAATAGCAAAGGTGCTCATCATGCTCAATCCACGTGCCTTTAAATTATTGTTAATAATGGCAGAACCATGAACAACACGGCTGATAAATAATAAACCGCCTAGTGCATGCACATAATGACTAGCTAACCCTTGATACTCCAATAAAAAAACTAAAATTAAGCTAATGGGCACGTACTCAATAAAATTACCATGCGCTCGGGTTGCACGTTCAAGCGCGGTATTACTGCCATTACCTAACGAAATCCCATCGGCTTTACGTATTTTTATAACATTAACACTCAAATAAATATAATAAAGGGCCAATAAGGCCGCATAGCTAGATATGATCACAGTATAGTCCATTTAATTTTTCAGCAATAATAACACATAAGTTAAGCGGTAAATCAGAAGCTTTATCATGAACTATGCTAGAGTAATTTATACATTGGAATAGTAACAAGTAAGGATAATATGTATTTAAGAACAAAAATCACCAATCACTATCGTGAAATAATAAACAGTATTGGCTTTTATCCCTCACTCCTGTCTGTTGCGTTTTTAATTTTTGCTGTACTCACTATGTCTGTTGAGTATTTAGCCCCTATTGAGCAATTTAAATCATTAATCTCATTTGTATTAGTAGACAGTGCAGAAAACGCACGAACCATATTAAGCACCTTAGCTGGCAGTATTATTTCGTTAACCGTATTTAGTTTTTCTATGGTGATGGTGGTTTTAAATTCAGCCAGCGCTAGCTTGTCACCCAGAGTCGTTCCTGGGCTTATTACCCGTAAATCGCATCAAATGGTATTAGGGTTTTATTTAGGCAGTATTATTTATTCTATTATAATGCTCATTAATATTAATAAGTTAGATAACGGAAATACGGCAATACCCTCATTAGGGGTACTCTTTGCGTTAATTTTTGGTTTGATTTCTTTGGGTTTGTTCGTTTTTTTTATTCACTCTATTTCAAAAGCAATTCAGGTTGATAACGTATTAAATGGTTTATTTAGACAAACCAAACAAGAGCTCCAAGACATCATCAACAAACAAGGCGATAACCCCGTTGATAACTTTCCTGAATTTTCAAATTGGCATTCAATAAAAAGTACTACTGAGGGTTACTACAAAGGGGTTCACACAAATAAGCTGTGTGCTATTTTGGCTGAAGAAAAAATAGAACTTTTTATTACCGTTAAGCAAGGTTACTTTACCGTTAAAGGCTACCCGTTCTTAAAGTGTAATAAAGACATTTGTGAAAACGAAGAGTTAATAGAGAAAATTTTAGACTGCTTTATTTTTTATATAGAAGAATACATTAGCGATCATTACCGTTATGGATTAACCCAAATTTCTGAAATTGCTGTAAAAGCAATGAGCCCAGGGATTAACGATCCGGGGACAGCGGTTAAAGCTATTGATATGCTGAGTATTTTATTGATTGCTCGCCTAAAGATTAATGCGATTAACTACGCGTGTTATCAACCAGAAGAAGCCCCTTTACTCTATTTTCATGAAACCAGTTTTGATGAATTACTGCACGATAACTTCACTCCTTTGCGCAATTATGCCAAAGCAGATGCCTATGTAATGACCAATGTTATTGAAGCATTTAAAAATATTTTGTTTATTGCCAACGAGGATGTTGAAGCTCGAAACAGTGTGTTTAATTATTTAGGTGCCATTGTTGATGATATTAATCAGCACATTTGTAATGAGTATGACCGACGAGAAATTAGAAATATGCTACAAGCAATAGTGCGAATTAGTGAGTTACAAGGTAAGCAGTTGGTGGCACGTTTTGAGCAGCACCGACCTATTAGCGAGTAAGCTCTGTAGAGCTATTTATTCTGCCGAGGGACTAAGAGTTATCGCCCTCGGCAGCGCCTATTTGGCATTGAAAGATCATCAAACCCTAATCTATATAATAAATTGCATAGCTTGACGCGCTAATTGTAATTTCACCCGCATGATAGGCATCAGGGACATAATTACCAGGTGCACTGTCTGCCATCATTACTTTTTCACTGCGCATGTACGGTGTAGATGGCATATCAAGCGGGGTTAACGACGCGCTATATAAGCCTTTTAACTCTACATCAAAGTCGTCACTTAGCTCTTTTGCCGCGACTTTGGCTTGTTTAATTGCCATTTTTTGTGCTTTTTTATGCAGCTCATCGTAGTTGCTAGCTAAAAATTGCGTTTGTCTAATTTCATTAATGCCATTATTAACTAAGCTCTGTAATAATTCAGGGTATTTATTAATTGCAGAAAGTTTAATGGTGAGCGTTCTTGATACCTTAAAGCCAGTAAACTCTTGTTTACCTGTTTCACGATTATATTGGTTATCACGGTATATAGAAATTTGACCGGCATTAATATCCGCATCATCTACCCCTAGTTTTTTTACTAAACTTATTGCACTGGCCATAGTGGTATCGGTTTGTTTTTTTGCTGCAATTAAGTCTTTATCTATTTCAGTAATGCCCACCGTTAATAAAACATGATCCGGCATCGTCGTTAGTGAAGCTTCACCTTTAACATAAATATGCGGCTCTTCTGGGGCGTTGCTCGCATAAGCTGATGTACTGAGTAATGCGGCGGTTAAAATCGAAAGCGTTTTCATAAGTCTATCCTTTTAAATTTGATTGCCTCAGTTAACACCTTATGCGGTTAATTAAAGATGAACAAGCATAAAAAAACAGGCAAAAGCCTGTTTTTTTAATCTCTACTGTAATTAAATGCTGCAACGTTTGTAGTTACGGTATTTTGGTAACCAGTAGTTTTTGTCGATGGCTGCCCACAGCGCATCGTCTGAAATTTCAAGGGCAACGCCCTCTTCAATTGCCTTTTTAGCCACTGCAAACGCAATACGTTTACTAAGCGTTTCAATTTCAGTCAGTGCCGGTAGTAAGCTGCCTTTACCTGTATTAGCTAAAGGTGACGACTCAGCCAACATTTCGCTCGACATAATTAGCATCGCATCGGTAATACTCGTTGCTTTAGCGGCAATTACACCTAAACCAATACCTGGGAAAATATAGCTGTTGTTACATTGAGGAATTGGGTAAGTCACGCCGTTATAAACAACTGGGTCGAATGGGCTGCCAGTTGCAACAATTGCTTTGCCATCGGTCCATTTAATTACATCTTCTGGGTAGGCTTCTACTTGTTTAGATGGGTTACTTAACGGGAAAATAATTGGCGATTCACATTTAGCATGCATAGCGCGAATGACTTGTTCGGTAAATAAACCAGGTTGGCCAGATACACCAATTAAAATATCTGGTTCAGCACAGTGCATTACATCTAATAATGACGCGTATTCGCCGCTGTAGGTCCAATCTGCTAGGCAGCTCGTTGGTTGCGCTAACATTTGTTGGAAGTCGCGTAAGCCTTGCATACCATCTGTTAATAAGCCAAAACGGTCAACCATAAATACTTGGCTGCGTGCCTGTGCTTCACTGATGCCCTCAGCAACCATAGTGCTAACAATTTGTTCAGCAATACCACAGCCTGCAGAGCCTGCGCCTACAAAAACAACTTTTTGAGTTGATAATTTAGCACCTTTAACACGACATGCTGCTAATAAAGACCCCACAGTAACCGACGCAGTACCTTGAATGTCATCATTAAAGCTACAAATTTCATTACGGTAACGCTTTAATAATGGCATTGCATTAGGCTGAGCAAAATCTTCAAACTGCAGTAACACATTTGGCCAGCGACGTTTAACTGCTTTAATGAATAAGTCTAAAAACTCATCGTATTCGTCTTGTGCAATACGTTTATGGCGAGCACCCATGTACATTGGGTCGTTTAATAATTTTTCGTTATTGGTTCCCACATCGAGCATAACCGGTAACGTATAAGCTGGGCTAATACCGCCACACGCGGTATACAAAGAAAGTTTACCAATTGGAATCCCCATGCCACCAATACCTTGGTCGCCAAGGCCTAAAATACGCTCACCGTCGGTAACAACAATCACTTTTACTTTGCCTTTTGTGGCATTACGTAAAATATCGTCAATGTGAAAGCGATCTTCATAGGAAATAAATAAACCACGGGCACTGCGATAAATATCAGAAAACTTTTCACAGGCATCACCCACTGTTGGGGTGTAGATAATAGGCATCATTTCTTCGATATGATCGCGCACTAAACGGTAATAAAGCGTTTCGTTATTATCTTGAATGGCGCGTAAATAAATGTGCTTATTTAAGTTGTCGTTAAAACTTGAGTATTGTTGGTAACAACGCTCAACTTGCTCTTCTATTGTTTCGTAACGAGGAGGAAGTAAACCAGCAAGATTAAAGTGTTCACGTTCTTTTTGGCTAAAAGCACTTCCTTTATTCAATAGTGGGGTTTCAATTAGGCCTGGGCCAGAATAAGGAATATAAAGATAATTTGGATCGGTATTTGTAGTCATATTTCCAAGCTTTACTGAATCTTAAGTAATGATCTGCCATTATCATTGTTAAAGGCTAAATTGCAATGACATTTAAGCTTGTCAGACCATTGAAAATTTACAAATACAAGCGCTACTTTAGTATAAAGCCACTCATATTTGGTGAATATGTTAGCTGGCTGTTGTGAGTTTATAAAAATTAAAACGGGCATTAGACCAGCGTTTGCTGTGTGCAATGATTACAACAGTGTCAGTTATTTTTAGATTTGCTAATTTTTTACGTTAGTTAACATACTATTTTCAATCAAATAATCATTAACTATTAAGCTGTTACATAAATAGCAGCAGGTAATACATTACCTGCAAACCTGCTATTGATTATACATGTTTTAGAATTTAAATGAGGCTTTATTATTACTTAAATCCGATAATGCCATCCCTTCCCTGCGAGGATCGGCGGCGCCATACAAACGGTTGTTTTTAACTTCTACCGCATGCAGCCCAGAGTTTAAGTCAATCACGCGCACATCATGGCCGCGCTTTTTAAGCTTTGGTACCACCGCTTCAAGTGCAGTGCCTTTTTCTACGCTGGTGTAGTCGTTGCGATTAGTGGTACGCGGTAAATTAATGGCTTGTTGCGCGTTCAAATCCCAATCTAAAACGCCAATAACAACTTGTGCAACATAATCAATAATACGACTGCCACCAGGAGAGCCGACCACTAAACGTAAGCTCCCATCTTGATTAAATACCATCACGGGTGACATTGAGCTGCGCGGACGTTTATGGGCTTCTACTCTGTTAGCCACTAACTTGCCATTTTTACGCGGCGAGAGTGAAAAATCAGTCAGCTGATTATTTAAAATATAACCATTAACCATCACTGTTGATCCAAACGCCATTTCAATAGAGCTGGTCATTGAAACAGCATTGCCTTTGCTATCCACAATTGATACATGCGAGGTAGAGGGCAATTCAAAAGAGTCATCATTTGCGTAGCTTAAGTAATCAACTGGATCACCAGGAAATGCTTTTTGATCTTTTTCAGTAATTAATTTTGCGCGGGTGGCAATATAGTCTTTATTTAATAACTCTTGAGTAGGTACTTGGGTAAAGTCAGGATCACCTATGTATTTATTACGATCGGCAAACGCAATACGTGACGCTTGGCTAAAGTAATGAATTGCCTCGGCACTATTGGCTTTAATGTTTGCCATGTCTTTGTGTTCAAGCAAGCCTAAAATTTGTAGCACCGCTACACCGCCACTACTTGGCGGCGCCATCGAGCAGACATTATAAACTCGGTATTTTATACAAACGGGTGCACGCTCTTTACTGCTGTAATTAGCAAGATCTTGCTCAGATAATTTACCAGGCGCAATTTTTGACTGTTGTACTGCTTTTACCATGGCTTTTGCATTATCACCTTTATAAAAAGCATCAATCCCTTGTGAGGCAATGTCTTTGTATAAATTAGCAAGCGGCTGATTTTTTTTAATACTGCCTACTTTGATCACTTCACCATTGGGAAAAAAATACTCATTTATGACCGGCATACTCATAACACCAGGGTTTAACTGCCTAACGAGTAAGCCATGTAATCGTGGAGATACTTCAAACCCTTGTTCAGCAAGCGCAATAGCTGGCTTAAATAACGTTGCCCATGGCAAATTACCATATTGTTTATGGGCACTGGCAAACGCATGTAAAATACCTGGTACACCTACAGAGCGACCACCTACAACTGCTTCAATCCATTTAACAGCTTTGCCATGTTCATTTAAAAACAGGTTTTCATCGGCATTACTTGGGGCTGTTTCGCGACCATCAAAACTGGTGAGTTTATTGTTAGCTTTGTTGTAATACATCATAAACGTACCACCACCAATGCCTGATGATTGCGGCTCAACTAATGTAAGCACTAATTGAGTGGCAATTGCGGCATCAACGGCGCTTCCGCCTTGGGCTAAAATGGCCTTTCCCGCTTGTGAGGCATAAGGATTTGCAGCCGCAACCATGTATTTATCGCCTGGTACTAATTGCTTTTGTACTACCCCTGTGGCGGCTTCTGGTTCACGGGTTTCAATTTGGCTTGCTTGCTGTGCAAATAAAGGTAAAGACAGTGCACTTAAAGAGAGAGCAAATAAAGAGTTGAGCTTAAAATTCATAATTACTGATTAAACTTAAATTGCATGGAAGATAATTGGCATCTTAAAGTTAAACAGGCACAATATGCAAAAATAAATATAAAAAATGATCATTAAATGCTTAATTTACCTCTTCAGGCGCGTTATGTTTTACCCCCCTTGTGTTTAATTGTATTAAGTACGCTCTTAGCATGGCTTGGTATGAACAATGAGCTTGAGTTTAATCGCCCATTAATTGAACAAGGCCAACTATGGCGTTTATTTACGAGTCAATTTGTACATGCTAACTGGGTACACCTAGGTTTAAATTGTGCTGGTATCGCGCTTATTTGGTTATTGCACGGTGAATACACTACACCTAAGCAATACAGCTTTAATATCGCACTCCTTGCGCTTTGGTGTGGCTTGGGGGTTTTTTGGTTTTGTCCAACAATCATTATTTATACAGGGCTGAGTGCGCTATTGCATGGCGTGATCGTGTGGGGGGCGATAAAAGATGTCACTGTTGGGCTAAAATCAGGTTATATCTTGTTTATTGGCGTATGGATAAAACTTATTCTTGAGCAAGTTAATGGTCCAAGCGCAGAAATTGGTCAACTTATTCAATCAACGGTGGCCGTTGATGCGCATTTAATTGGCGCAATTGGTGGGGTTTTATTAGCTGTGCCGTTGGTTGTAAAACACATCAAAAACGATAATAAACACAGTTAAAAAAACGCCACATAAGTGGCGTTTTTATTTTTAGTCGATTAAAGCGTTTCTTTAAACAGTTTATAAATCCGACGGTATTCATCTAACCAGCTCGAAGGCTGAACAAAACCATGCGGTTCAACTGGGAAGATTGCTGTTTCAAAGTTTTCTTTTTCAAGTTCTATTAAACGCTGTACTAAACGCACTGAATCTTGAAAGAACACGTTATCATCAACCATAGGCGCATTTATTAATAAATGCTTTTTAAGCCCTTCTGCATAATAAATAGGTGAACTACGCTCATAGGCAATCGGGTCAACATCAGGGTGATTCAAAATGTTAGCCGTATAACCTGTGTTGTAATGAGCCCAATCAGTCACTGGACGAAGCGCTGCGCCTGATTGAAACAAGTCTGGTGCGGTAAATAACGCCATGAAGGTCATAAACCCACCATAAGAGCCACCGTAAGTCCCTACCGCTTGGGTATTAACATTGGCATTATCCGCCATCCATTTTACGCCATCGGCTAGATCTTGTGTTTCAGGTGTTCCCATTTGGCGATAAATAGCCGTTCGCCAATCACGGCCATAGCCTTTAGATGCGCGGTAATCCATATCCATTACTACATAACCTTCATCTGCTAGTAATGAATGGAACATAAATTCACGGAAGTAGCCAGACCAACCCATATGTGAATTTTGCAAGTACCCTGCACCGTGGTTAAAAATAACCGCTTTGCGGGTTTTGCCTGTTTCACCCTCTTGGTAATCAGCGGGGTAATAGACTTTGGCGTATATGGGCTGATCTGTATGACTTGATGGCACAGCAACAATTTTAGGCGCTGTGAGTTTTTTTGCTAAAAACGCATCAGATACCGTATTGGTTAAACGAGTCGCGGTTGTGTTTGCTTTAGCCTCTGCCACATAAAGTTCAGTCGGCATAGTGATTTTAGAATGTCTAAGTAATAACTTAGATTGATCAGGGCTTAAGGTGTAATCCGTCATACCGTTTAAGTCGGTTACTTGCTCACTAACACCTGTTTGTGGATTAACGCGGTATATTTCGTAAAGACCCGGATGCTCAATATTCGCTTTATAATAAATAGCACTATTGTCATCAGTAAGCGTTAAGTCAGACACTTCAAATTGACCTTGTGTTAAAGCCGTAGCCTTGCCATTTAAAGGCTTTTTATAAAGCTGACTGTACCCCGACTCTTCCGATAAATAATACAGCGTAGTTGAGTCATTTAACCAACCAAAGTCGTTAAACGCATACGCAATCCACGCATCGTCATGTAAACGGTGTTGAGATACGAGTTTATTATTTTCAAAATCAACGGTGGCCAACCAACGATCTTTGTTATCCCATGCTTCAAGCATAATCGCCACTTGGCTGCCATCATCGTTCCAGCTGATAGGCGATTGATCCCATCCCCAGTCTGAAATTACATTAATGCCACGCGGTTGCTTCTTAGACTTATACGTTTTGCCTTCACGGGCATAGTTTTCTTTTTTAACCTCAGCGAGTACATCTTCATCAAAACCAGGCAAGGTATTAAACCCTAAAGTAGTTTGGCTTTGATCTGCAAGGTTAATATAAACAATTTCAGAAGTTTGCTCTTTAGCGTCAGCCACACGACGGCGAACTTTTTTAGGCTCTATAGTCGCATCATCAGTGATGTAGTTAGGCATAATATCGCCTTCACCACGCCATGAACTTTTTTCTTGAACAACCACAATTAACGCGTCGCCATTTGGAGAAAGCTGGGCTTCATCAACCGTGTTGCCATCGCCTAAATAGTAATGCGTGTTGGCAATTGAGCTATTTTGGGTTTTAACTTGCTCATTTCGCGCATACTTATCTTGTTTGTTTTTATGCTGCAGTGCAATGTACTCAATCAGCTTATGTTGCTCTTTGGCAATGTAAGTTGTTGGCTCTTTAACACCTTGTGGTTTGTCAGCCAGCTTTAAATTAGCAATTTCACGGGTTAAACCTGTGGTTAAATCTACTTTAAAAAAGATATTACCTTGGCGATACGCTAAATTACCATCGTTTAAAAATTGTGGTTTTGACTCGGTGGCTGAGCTTTGCGTAATTTGCTTAATTACACCTGACTTTACGTTTTTAATAAATATGTTGCCTTCAAACACATAAGCTTGAAGTGATTTATCGTTAGAAAAAACAGCTTTACTTGAGCCTACGCTGTGAAGCTGATTTAAAGCCACTTGCTCTGCTGTTTGAGCGTTTACAGCTTGAGTGAATAAATCTCTTAGCTCACTACCTTGTTGTTTACGCGCGTAAATAACGGTACTTGAGTCAGCACTCCAAAATGCACTTTGCGGTTGGCGTCCAATCCAATCAGGGTGAGCCATCGCTTGTTCAAGCGTAATTCTTGAGACACCCATGTCTGCAGGTGTGTTAACAACACTTGCAACCTTGGTATTTGTTTGAATAGCTGAGTCATTAGAAGTTGTGGCGGTTGCTGTACAGCCCGCTAACATAACACTTGACGCAACAGCCATTGCAACAAGTGTTTTAGAAGATGAAAATTTAAAAATCATAGTGCTTCTTGACGGTTATTATAATTAACCGTATTTAAGCAGAAGCACCTTTATAATTGCAATTATTTAAGATAAACAACGCTGATATCGGGGTGAGTAACCCGTTTATTCAACCGTTAAATCAAGCCATACCAAACGGTGGTCACTTGATGCGTTTCTATCTTTGATTAAACGGTACAATTCGCTTTGTTTTTTCGGCCAAAATACGCCACCATCTTTAATGGTTAGTCCATAATTTGAAGGCAGAACGTAATCAACGCGTGCCTGCCAGTTAGCAGTGTAATTTTTAGCATAAGCTTGTGGGTATTGCTCTTTAGCGCCCTCACTGGTTGGAATAAAACCGGCATTAATCATCGGGCTTTTAAGTAACTGATCTGTTGTATTTGTGCGCTTTTTATCGCCCTCAGGGGCGGCATTTAGGTCACCTAAAATCACAAAGCGTGATTTTGCTGCAAGGCCGCCCTTTTTACCGTTATCGTCATACAGGTAACTTTCGTTATTAACGTAATCAGCAATTAATCTAATTTCATCATGATTACGAATGCCGTTTCTGTCTTCATCACCATCAAACACAGGCGGCGTAGGATGCGAGGCTAACATATGAACTACTTTATCATTTACTTTTACCGGTATATCCCAAAACGATTTAGAGCTTAAACGTAAAGCATTCCATTCTTCTTCGTTATACCAATTTGTATTGGTTTTTGGATCTACCGGCATTTTCACATTCGGTAAATCTTTGTGCTTAAACGTTTGCAGGGTTCTGATGTTGTCAAAATCAATGGGGTAACGAGACAAAAACACCATTGCGTAGTGGCCTTCAAAAAATCCAAAACCTTGCGCATCGCCCATCACACCATTTTTTTTGCCATCGTTGTCTAAATCAAACTCTGTGGCTAAGCCGGTGTTAACTGGTGCAATGTAAACATAAGGATAATCGATAGCCGCTTGATCATTTTGCCCTACATTTAAGTAATGGGTTTTAAAGTATTCTATCCCTTGTGATTTAGGGACGTAGTCAAATTCATTTAAAAGCACCACATCTGGACGAACGCGTTGAATTATTTCAGCAATATTTTTAATTTGCTGGTGGTCAGAGCGCAGCGCGTTAACTAAGGCATCGCTTTTTACTTTTTCATTTTTAGCGGTGTAATTGGTTGCATCCATACTGACATTAAACGTTGCGACCCGTAATGACTCTGCGTGAACATAGCTTGCTGAAACCAGTGACAATAAAAAGCCACCAATAATTTTAATACCGAGATCATGTCTCATTATATGAATCCATCTATAATTAATAATAAAATAACACTGCTAACCACGATCCAAAGAATCACAGCCATTAAAAACGGTTTAATTCCCGCTTGCTTTAGTACCGATAACGACAAACCACTGCCAATTAAAAACAGTGTCATCACTAGTATTTGCTTCGCTGCAATGTTTATCAACTCCCAATAAGATGAAAGCGACGGCACATAGGTATTAATTAATGCGGCTAATAAAAAGCCTACAATAAATAATGGAATACTCGCCTTTTCATCTGAGCGCATAAACACACCCGCAAGCGTAGTGTATGGAATAATCCACATAGCACGAGTAAGCTTCACTGTTGTTGCTATGCTCAGTGCCACTGCACCATAAGTAGCCGATGCACCTACCACGCTGCTGGTATCATGAATTGCAAGTGCAGCCCATAATCCAAACTGCTCTTGGGTTAATTCAAAATAATGCCCAATTGCAGGGAATAATAATAACCCTACACCATTGAGTAAAAATACGATACCCAGCGCCACAGCCACTTCATGATCTTTAGCTTTTATAACCGGTGCCATGGCCGCAATAGCGCTACCACCACAAATAGCGGTTCCAAAGGAAATTAACACGCCTGTGTTACGATTAAGTTTAAACACTTGAGTTAAAATTTCGCCAAGCCCAATTATGGCAGTAATACTGACAATTGTTAACACTAAAGAGCTGCGACCAACCTCAATTACCTGATTAAAATCAACAGCAAACCCCAACCCCACAACCGCCAACTTTAGCATCCATTTACTGGCCTTTTGTGATAACTCAGCAAACGGGTTACCCAAGGTAATCGCAAATAACGCCCCTATAACCAAGGCACTACCAGCGCCAATAAATGGAGTGATGCACAAAGCCAGTAATATTATAAATACAGGTTTATGTAATTTAGCGATAATCATAACGTTAAGCGCGAATCAGTTTATTAGTCAGTTTATGGACAACGGGGGCAACAAATATAACCGTTGGAAAGGCAATACAAAAGGCAAATAACCACGCTTTAAGCCAGATAGATACGATGTTATCGACCATACCAACATTAAATAGAGAAATAACTAACGACATAAAACCTGACATGAAAAGTGCCATAAAAAAGGCAAACACAATAGTACGAAACTTTGGATGGATCATTGAAAAGAACCTTTAGAAGGTAAAGCGATATATTGAAGTTAAGTTCAATTTATCGCTTTGTTTTTTAACTTATAATAGCGATTTGCTGGTAGCTAATACACCGGGGTAATCTTGCTCTGGTAAACACATTGCGAGTTCACCAAGGCGTTCACCTAATTGCTGTAAATTATCAGCAGATACATTAATGTGGCCCATTTTGCGACCAGGTTTTACACTTTTACCGTACCAATGGCTGGTAACATCTGCTGTTTTTAACACATCAGTAGGGATTTGTGCTTGGCCTAATACATTTATCATAGCAGTAGGCTGCTTAAGTTGCGTACTACCTAAAGGTAGGCCGGCAACAGCGCGCATATGGTTTTCAAATTGCGAACAATGAGCACCTTGTTGCGTCCAATGGCCTGAGTTATGAACTCGCGGCGCAATTTCATTAACCAGTAATGTACCTTGCACATCAAAAAACTCAATGGCGAGTACACCAACATAGTTAAGCTCATTCGCAATTCGGGTAAATGCCGTTATTGCTTGTTGCTCTAGTTGGCTATTATTGTTTATACCTGCAACCGAAAGCGTTAACACACCCTCGGTGTGCTCGTTTTCAGTTAATGGATAAATAGCAACATGGCCGTGTTTATCGCGCGCACCAATAATAGAGACTTCACGATCAAACGGGATCATTTTTTCTGCAATTATGGTGTGCGGAGCGTGCTCAGTGCCTGATGCAATAAAATCAGCCATTTCAGCCCAAATTTGCTCAATTTGATCGTCTGATTTTAAACGCCATTGGCCTTTACCATCGTAACCCGCTTGGCATGTTTTAATGACTAATGGCTTACCAAGTGTTTGAACCGCGAGTTCAAGATGCGCTTTTTCTGTAATTAATTGATATGGCGCGCATGCGACCGCGGTTTTATCTAGGAGCGCTTTTTCAAGCGCACGGTCGCCACCGGTTTTAATGGCTTGTTTGCCCGGATAAAACTTATTGCTATTACAACACTGTGTAAGTACATCATCTGGAATATGTTCAAACTCGGCCGTAATAGCATCAGCGTTTTCTATCGCTTGTTCGAGCGTTGTTGGGTACACTTCGTTTGTAAGCGGATGTACAATCTTTTTGCTGCCTACATCATAAGCAACCACATTTAAATTAAGCGGTGCACCAGCTAAACTCATCATTCGTGCTAGCTGCCCTGCCCCTAAAATTAAAATATTCATGATCACTCTGCAGGATTTGGGTTAGCTAAAACAGTCTCAGTTTGTTCTTTACGGAACGCTTCGATTTTTGCGAATATTTCTGGATTTTGACATCCTAAAATTTGTGCTGCTAATAAACCTGCGTTTGCAGCACCGGGCTCACCAATAGCAAGAGTACCTACCGCAACACCTTTTGGCATTTGGCAAATAGATAACAGAGAGTCTACACCGTTTAGCGCTTTAGATTTAACGGGTACGCCTAAAACTGGCAGAGATGTAAACGCTGCCGCCATTCCCGGTAAGTGCGCCGCGCCACCTGCGCCTGCAATAATAACTTTAATACCGCGTTCTGCGGCTGAACTTGCGTAATCGGCAAGTAATTGAGGAGTGCGGTGGGCAGAAACCACTTTAGTTTCATACTCAATGCCAAATTTTTCTAGCATAAGGGCGGCGTGTTCCATGGTTGGCCAATCTGATTTAGAACCCATAATAATGCCAACAGTCATAAATACTCCTCAGTAATGTATTTTAAAAATAGCGGACTTATGTCCGGTTTTATGGCGGGTATTATATACTTAAATGCTGCACTAATGCGACCAACAGGCAATAAAAAAGCCATGTTAAACATGGCTTTTTTTAAACAGCGAAACAATCAGTAATTAAGCTTCTTTACTCGCTAAATATTCGCTGTAGTTTCCCCTAAAGTCGATTATTTTACCGTCTTTAATTTCCCAAATACGGGTAGCAACTGATGATACAAACTGACGGTCGTGTGACACAAACATCAAGGTACCTTCATATGCTTCAAGTGCTAAGTTAAGCGCTTCTATAGATTCCATATCCATGTGGTTAGTCGGTTCATCCATTAATAAGATATTTGGTTTATGCATCATGATTTTACCAAACAGCATACGACCTTGCTCACCACCTGAGATAACTTTTACAGATTTTTTGATATCGTTTTGTGAAAACAACATACGACCTAAGAAACTACGAACAACTTGCTCATCGTCGCCCTCTTGTTGCCATTGCTCCATCCACTCAAACAAATTCATGTCTTTTTCAAACTCATCGGCATGATCTTGTGCATAGTAGCCAATGTTTGCATTTTCAGACCATTTAAACTCACCGCTTTTAGGCGCTAAACGTCCTGCTAAAGTGTTTAATAATGTTGTTTTACCCACACCATTTTCACCAATAATAGCAATGCGTTCACCTACTTCAACCAAACCCTCAAGGCCTGAGAATAAAGTTTCTTCAAAACCTTGCGATAAGCTAGTCATTTCTAGTGCGTTACGAAATAACTGCTTTTCTTGTTCAAAACGAATAAACGGTGTTTGACGTGACGACGCTTTTACTTCGTCTAATTGAATTTTATCAATTCGTTTTGCACGTGAAGTGGCTTGCTTTGCCTTTGATGCGTTGGCAGAAAAGCGCGATACAAATTGTTGAAGCTCTGCTATTTGGCTTTTCTTTTTGGCGTTTTCACTTAATAAACGTTCGCGTGCTTGAGTAGCTGCAAACATGTATTCATCGTAGTTACCCGGGTAAATACGTAGTTCACCGTAGTCAATATCGGCCATGTGCGTACATACCGAATTTAAAAAGTGACGGTCATGCGAGATGATGATCATGGTACAGTCACGTTGATTCAATACATCTTCAAGCCACTTAATTGTATAAATGTCCAAGTTATTGGTAGGCTCATCGAGCAGCATGATATCAGGGTCTGAAAACAAAACTTGAGCTAGAAGCACACGAAGTTTAAAACCTGGTGCAATTTCTGACATAGGTCCGTAGTGCTGCTCTGTAGCAATACCCACACCTAATAGTAACTCACCCGCTTTAGATTCAGCCGAGTAACCGTCCATTTCAGCAAATTCAGTTTCAAGATCGGCTACTTTCATGCCGTCTTCTTCACTCATTTCAGGTAGGCTATATATACGGTCACGTTCTTGTTTGATATCCCACAATTCTTTATGACCCATAATCACGGTATCAATAACAGAATATTCTTCGTAGGCGAATTGATCTTGGTTTAGTTTAGCAACGCGCTCATTTGGATCAGTACTTACGTTACCCGAAGATGGTTCTAATTCACCACTAAGGATTTTCATAAAGGTCGACTTACCGCAACCATTAGCACCAATTAAACCATAACGGTTTGATTCGCCAAATTTAGCTGAGATATTTTCAAATAACGGTTTAGCACCAAATTGCATGGTGATGTTAGCTGTACTAATAATAGCGCTACCCTCCAAGGGAGACTGAAGTATTTAAATTGCGCGCAGTTTAAACCAAATCACCGTTTTTTTCTATGAAAGTTTATAGCACCAAACTCAAAGTAAACGGTGGCTGTTTATTAACTATAAAAGCAATTAAATAGCCAAAGTACTGGGCGAGTAAATGTGCTGAAAAGGTGGGTAAAACTCATTATTGTACTGTTGATGCAGTAAAAAAATGTTTATTAAAAAACAACTAGCATAAAACCTTTATAAATTATTTAATCGCGTTTACAGGCGACTTGGTCGCATTTTACTTTTATTAACAATTAATACGGCTATATTAACTCCTTTTATAGTATTAGAGTTTTAGCTCTACCCATGCCGACAGGCGCAACTATGAAAAAAATTCAATATCCCCTCTCCTGCATTTAAGCCTAATGTCTTATTCCAAAATTAAATGGCAGTTTATACGGCTACAAAATAAAAACAGCATTAACTTAAAATGAACAAGCTGCGTGTTTTGTGCTAATTGTCATTGATAATTTTTCACTTTTGAGCCTTTTATTGCTTTGCTAGTCTGCACGACTTCGAATTTAGTAATTATAAAAACGCCTTTAATTTAGGCAAGGCACACACAATGAAAAGAAAATTAGTATCGCTAGCAATTGCGGGTATTTTAGCTGCTCCAAGTGTTTCAGCAGTAGAAGTGTTTAAGGATGAAAAAAATATAGTCGCAGTAGGCGGATATATTGATGCACGAGTGATAAATACTCAAGGTCAAAACGAAATCGTCAATGGTGCCTCACGAATTAATTTTGATTTTAAACGCCAAATAAAAAACGGCTGGGAAGCAATGGCGCGTGTTGAATGGGGTGTCAACCCTGTTGGCAGTAGCGATATTGTATACAACAACCGTTTTGAATCTATTCAAGATGAGTTTTTATATAATCGTTTAGGTTATGCAGGACTTAAACACGATAAATACGGCCAAATTACGATTGGTAAACAATGGGGTGCGTGGTTTGATGTTGTGTATGCTACAAACTACAGCTATGTATGGGATGGTAACGCTGCCGGTGTTTACACTTACAACAAAGACGATGGTGCAGTAAATGGTACTGGTCGTGGTGATAAAACACTGCAATACCGTAATAGCTACAACGACTTTGACTTTAGTGTTCAAACTCAGTTAAAAAACAGCGCTTTTTATACTTGTGATGTAAGTAATATTACAGAATCACAATGCCAAGCAAATTTTGAGTCTGGAGATGCTGCTGCACAACAAGTTGAATTTAACTATACGTTTGGCGGTGCAGTAACCTATAACGTGACTGATAAGCTAAAACTGACTGCGGGTATTAACCGCGGCGAGTTTGAATTAACGTAAGGCGACGGAACAACCCGCTCTGTTGACGATTTAATTTATGGTGCAGGTGTTATTTGGGGCAATATTGATGCGCCAGGCTTGTATGTAGCCGCTAATATCAACAAAAACGAAAACCACGATACAGATAACATAGGTCGTTTAATTAAAGATGCGATTGGTATTGAAACATTTGTGTCGTATCGCTTTGATAACGATTTTAGACCATTTATTGCCTATAACTTATTTGATGCAGGTGATGACTACGTAATTCAACCAAACTTTAATGCCGATCCTAACGATGTATTTAAGCGTCAGTTTGCAGTTATTGGTGTGCATTACTTAATTGACCAAGACACACAACTTTATGTAGAAGCACGTAAAGACTTTGGTGATTTTGAAAGTAATAATAAACAGCAGCAAGCGCTAATGGAGCAATCTGAAGATGACGGTATTGCTTTTGGTTTTAGATACGTTCTTTAATATCAGTTGAGCTTTCAAGCTTAAAATCACAAAGCTAAACTTAAAGCCCTGCAAAATAGCAGGGCTTTTTTCGATTTGTTTAGTTGAAGCTTGAGCTATTTTTTCTTAAATGCTTTTTTTAACGCACGCGTCCCCTCTGTTGGCCCTAGAATAAGCCATAAAAAAGCAACCCCTCCTGGGACTAAAACTACTTTTAATATTGGCCCTAGCAAATAAGAATAAAAATAAATTAGTGGAATAAAAAGTACATAACCAATAACACGTTTGATAAACTTCATGTAACATCCTTATAAAAATGAGCGCGCTCACAATATTAATTGAGCGCGCTCAATTAATCAAATAATGATTTAGCCCTTTTATTTAACAAACAAGTAAAGCATTGAAATATAATGAGTAAAAAAGAAAAGACACGCGATAAAATTTTAGCTTCAGCATGGGAATTATTTTTGCTGCAAGGTTACGATCACACATCAACAAGAGAAATAGCGGTTGCAGCCAATGTTGCTGTAGGTACAGTGTTTAGTCATTTTGAAAATAAAATTGATTTATTGATGGCCGGTATGCAACAACAAATAGCCGTTATTATTAACCAAGCAAAGCAGTTAGATACGCAGCACTCCCCTCGCTTAAAGTTACGTCATTACGCTCATCCGCTTTATTCTTTTTATTGTGAAAATAGTGAATTTAGTAAGCTATTAATTAGCGACATCATTTGGAGAACGTCTTTTTTTAAAGCGCAGATGGATGAATTTAAACAACTGCTTTTTAGTGAACAAACGAAGTTTGATGAAACAAAAGCAAGCGTAATGATGGACTGTTATTTTATGACCTTAATCGATGGGTTAAACGATCCCTTACCAAATGCTGAAAATATGCTTAGACAGTTAAGTAATAAAATAGCGCTTTTGTAATTAAGTCCTAAACGTATAGATCGGTGCTGATATAAATAAAGCACCGCCCACCTTTTTTGTTATTTAAATTCTTTATTTAACGATCCAGATAGCCAAACTCAATAAGCGTTATAAACCCACCACTCCACTTATGAGTAAATCGATAATTTATATTACGCCATTGCTAAGATTACATTTAAACACAATTAAGTATGATGTGTTCTTGCATGTGTTACCTTACATCCACCAGCCATTTACACCATAAAATAATTTATAGCAAAACGGCTTAACTGTACATATATACAGTTAAGCCGTTTTGCTAGTACTACTCTTAATTAAAGTTTAACAATATTATTAATTAATAAATTCATCATAGGCCATTAAAGCCCCCGTAATACTCAATGCTGGATTATCATTATGCTTTGCATCAGGGTTTACTTTACTGCCCCACACTAACCAGTTACTAGTATGGCTTACTAAACTTTGCTCCAAGTTATTATACGCCTCAAGCATTAATTTATGCTCAGCCCCGCCAACAGTAAAATATAATAAGGCGGGTCTATAGTAGCTCTGTGTTTTAACTTGTAAAAAGCTATTAAAATGATTTACTACGGTCATATCGTCATACCAAGCCGCAGGGCTAAATGCAAAGTAACCATTAAATAGCATTGGTTTGGTATGCAGCGTATATAAAGTAAAACTGCCCCCTGCCGAAAATCCCGTTAATATACGGTTTTCAGTTAACCTGTAGTTAGCCTCTAAATAAGTAAGTAGCTCTTGCTCTATAAAAGCTAAAAACAAATCAGCTTTACCAAAAATTTCTGGCGAAGTTTCATGTTTAGGTCGAGGATTTGTATTTACGTCCTTCCTTGCATAAGGTGGTACAAGATCACGATTTCGGGTATCAGTAAAAAACTGATTAGGTATAGCAACTAAAATAGCCTCATTTAATATACTTTCAGGATTTAATGCTTTTAGCGCTTTATCCCAATTAGCTAAATTAAAATTACCATCTGTTTTTATAATAAGTGGATACGCTTTATTTTTATCAAAATCATCGGGGAACCTTATAAATACCTTACGAGACTCATTAAGCACTTTCGAATCTAAGGTTACATCAACAAAGTCTGAAACATTATTTTGATAATAACTAAACCCAGTTATTGCAAACCCAAATACACTAACAGCAAGCAACACATTTAAAATAATCGCTTTTTTAATTCTCATGCGTCACCCATTTTAGTTAATTGCTTATGCCATACACCGTTATTAAGTTGCTGCTTAAATACAAAGCCAAGTTTAGTAAGCAAGTTATAACAGCGTACGTTTTTACCATGAATTTCTGCATATAAGTGCTCAATGTTTATAGAGCTATGCACTTCACTGACAAAGCCTTTAAGTACTTCTTGCATTAAGCCTTGCTGCCAATAAAAAGGATCGAGTTCGAAGCCCAAATAAGCACTTTGGGTTTGGCTATTTATGTTATATAAACCACAGGTACCAATTAGGTCACCAGATATATTATGTTCAATCGCAAGCCGAACACCTTCACCTTGGTAATAACTCGAGATATCATCTTGAATTAACTGCTTAATATGCTGTTTATTTAGCGGGGTTTTATAATCGTTAAACTCATAAACGAGTGGATTATTTAAAATTGTTAATAGCGCTGCGCCGTGTTTGTGGGTAATTAAACGTAAGGTAACGCGGGGTAATTTTATAGTTTTAAACATGCCTACGCCAAATAAAGTAAACGCGCTTTAAATAGCACTTTATAGAGCGTCATTATTAACTTACCATACCGTATTCACAAGCATTAATTGAGATAAACTATGAGTGACAATTTTAAAGTAATACAACCAACTACTACTGTTTACTGCCCAAAACGTGGTGAAGGTTGGACCCTTACCGGCATTACTAATATTAACGAGTTTACGTCGGTTATGTTTGATGGTGTGCGTTACACCTTACCAGCGAGAGAAATTGTAGAGCAGTTGCTGCCTAACCAATTAGCGCGTGAACAGCAAAATAGCTAAATTAAACAAAATTTATCACTTAACCATATGTACACAGTTTTCTGGTAATGGGCTTAAGTCATGATTTTCTGGGGTATTAGCAGCAACTTTAAAGCCTAGCTTTTTATAAGCCGATACTGCTGCTAGGTTGTATTTATAAATAAACAATGAGCAATCATTAACATTTAAGTTTAATTGCCCATGTTTACATAATGCTTTAATTAGGGTGGCTGCAATTCCCTCCCCCCTTCGTATAGGGTTTACTATTAAACGCGCCAAATGACATTTGTTTTTTTGTTGATAATATTGCCCAAAAGCGAGTAATACGTTTTGTTGTCCAACCAATACAAAAGAAGTCGAGACATCAAGGTTTAAGTTTTCAATAAAAGTCTGCGCCGTAAATGGGTACCTAAAGTAAGGGCCAGCCCATTAAGTTATGTCATGTTGATCATTAAACCAACTCATTAGCTCGATAATATGCGTATTATTAAGTGGTTGTAATGTCATTCGCCTTGTTGATTCCTTCAAAACGCATCATCTTCGCTATACACATTTACGCCAAGCTCGTCTTCATCATCAAACACCACAAACGTAATGGGCTTACAGCATACTTGACAATCTTCTATGTATTGCTCATCAATATCAGCCACATCAATTAATACTTCTATGGTTTCACCGCAGTAAGGACAACTAATTGACTTTTCGGTTAACTGGTTCATGATTTCCCCTTTCAAATTTACATAAGGTTATAATTTCACTTTAGTAAACAACCCTATATAAAACAATGCTCGTAAAGTGACTTAATAATTCAAATTTAAACAGCGTTAGCTAAAATATTGTTTAACTTAATTAAATCAACTAAGCCATGTTGGTTCTGATTTAAAAAATAATCGCATTGCCAACGCTGAGTAACTTTAGCAGAATTACTAAATGCGCCAGTCCCTTTTAATGCCCTACTTTCGCTCCAAGGCGGAAATACTCTAAAAGCCGTTTTACCTTTATGGTTTCTACCTGTGACGATGCCTTTTTTAACTAACAACTCAACTGGAAATAAAAAGAAACCTTTTTGTATATTTGCTACTTGGTTATTAATAGTGGTTAATCCATCACTTGAAACCGCTACTAATAAATAGTCAAACTCATTGGCAAATGGAATTGGTTTAAAATTACTCAAATCCGCTGGGCGTTTCCATAGTGCTAAAAAAGCGCCAGGTCTGTCGGGTGTAATTTTAGCTTTTCTGTAAATTATACGTTTTTGGTTTAAAGTAAATGCATAGCCATGGTATTGGGCATTTTGATTATGAGGTATCAACTCATCAGCGTTTGGTAGTTTATACCCTGAGGGAGCAAAGTTGTTTTGTAAAATGATTAATAATTCATCATGCAAATGATCATTCGTCATTAAACTTTTCATATCTCGCATCCGTTTTATATAAAGTTAGTTCAAACCCTTAAGCAACTTTGTAATGAAAGAGTTTTTAAAGTTAGCGGGTCTTACTATACAAGTATTTATACATAACTAAAGGTGAACATTTTTATGAAACACACATTAGCGCTAGCATTGACCTCTATGGGGATTTTGTTTAGCTCATTAACATACGCTAAAACCGAACAAGCTATTTTAGCCGGTGGCTGTTTTTGGTGTATAGAAAGTGACTTTGAAAAACTCGAAGGTGTAACCGATGTGATCTCAGGGTTTACTGGTGGTGAACTTAAAAATCCAACCTACAATGGTAATCACCAAGGCCACTACGAAGCTGTTCTGGTTACCTACAACACTAATGTATTAAGCTATCAAGATATTTTAAACCATTACTGGGTGAATATTGATCCTTTTGACGCAAAAGGTCAGTTTTGTGATAAAGGCCCAAGCTACCGTAGTGCGATTTTTGTTGCTAATGAGCAACAGCGACAATTAGCTAAGCAATCTAAACAAGCCGTTATGAATGAGTTTACTAACCAAACAGTAGTAACCCCTATTCTCGATGCTAAAACCTTTTACCCTATAAAGGGCGATGAAAGTTATCACCAAGATTACTACAAAAATAATCCTATTCGTTATAACACCTATCGCTGGCGTTGTGGCCGTGATAGTCGCCTAGAAGACATTTGGGGCGATCGAGTTACCCACTGAGTTTAAAAAACCAAAAGGCTGCAAAAAATGCAGCCTTTCTAATATTTAAGCAAAGTAATAGCAGACTAATTATTTATTCTATTCTCAAAGCTGCAGGCCCACTTAAAAATTCATTTTTTAAGACGGTTAAATAGGCTTCCTATCATGGTGATTTCTTTTTATAGGAAATACCTTAAACCAAAATGCCATTTCAAAAACAAAGCCCGCAATAATAAAAATAAATAAGCCGGTAGTGCTACCGTATGAATAACATGAAATAGCGGCAATAATTAATGCAGCTAAAATCAACCATTTTATAAACACATTCATCTTTAATACCTTCGGTTCTGTTGATTTATCGTGGCAAATTCCATTTAGGTAATCAGATCCTATGCATCATGATTATTCACCAAAAAAGTGTGTCTAGCGTAATTACTCGTTTATTGTTTGTCTATTAAAACGTATCGTAAAATGTTACGCATTGTTTCTACTGAGTTTTTATTTTAAAAAACGCGTTATTTGCAGAATCTTTAATTACTAATACCTCAAGTAAGTACACCTTCGCTCACAATAATTTATTAAATATTCTAATACAAAGGTAAATTTCTTGTTGCCACAAAAGGGACTAATGAGTACTTTAATTAAATAATTAGTTTTATAACTTTAACTAATTATTAAGTACTAAATACAATTTCATGTCTTAAATTAATACAGGAGATTTACCTTGCTTGATATCATAGCGCTTTTTATAAAAGTAAATCATTACAAAACATTTAATGAAGCGTCAGTAAAGTTAAATATTCCTTTACCCACTTTACAAAGAAAAATAAAAAAACTTGAAGAAGACTTATCGTTAGCGTTGTTTTATCGTGAAAAAGGAAGTTTGCGATTAACAGAACCTGGAAAGAGTTTTTATAGCCACTGCCTAGCCCATGTAGAAGGTTTACAAACTACGCTGTGCAATTTTAAGAATTTCAGTGAAAATAAAGTGAGTAAAATTAAACTAATAGCGCCGCAAAACTTTATAAAGAGTGTGTACTTCTCAGGCGTTATAAATCAATTCACATTACTTTATCCAAATATTAAGATTCATATGATGCTATCGGATGAACGCCTTGATTTAAAAGCCACCGAGTTTGATTTAGCCATTAGAATTGGAAAACTAGATAGCTCACAAAATATATGTAAAGTCATTAACCAAATGAGTTTTGCTTTAGCTTGTTCATCGAGTTTAATTGAGCAATATGGCATACCAAGTAATTTTGACGATTTAGCTAAACTACCCCACATATCGTGCTCGCCATTCGAAAACTGGTCCTTTAAAACAAATAAAAATGAACAGGTAATTTTTAAACCTCAACCTAACTTTATTTCTAACGATATAGAAATGTGTGCCTTAGCTGCTATTGAAGGAAGAGGTGTATATTATGGCCCTAAATATTGTTTATTACCGCATATAAAAGACGAAAGCTTAGTTGAAGTATTAACTCAGTTCAAACCCATAAAGCGAGATGTAAACCTTTTATGGCCTGATAAATTAATTCCAAAAAGCACACGCTATTTAATTGATTTTTTAGAGCACTCTCTCAAAGGAATCAAAATGTAGCTACCGCAGCATTAATAATTTAATTAATTTTTGTAATGTTTAAGCAACTAATATTTTTGAAAAATCAACTTTCATATAACACTCTATAAAAATAAAGCGAGTTCTTTAGAATCAAAATTGGTCCAAAATTAGATTATTTAATTAGGACCTCATTTAAATATAATTTTAAAGGATGTAACTTAATGAAAAAAATATTACCCCTATTGCTGTTGTCGCATACAAGTTTTGTAAGTGCTAATACAACTGCAATTTATCCAGATCAACTTAAAAATGAAAGCTTAGGTGCTGGAGTTTGCTCAGCTGATAATAGACTAATTACAAAGGCTGAAGCGCAAACCTACAGAAATGAACTTACTAACAAAATGGGTAAGTGGCAAATAACGGGATTAGCTAATGGCTGGGTTATTATGGGTTCTGGCTACGCAGGTGAAATAAAACAAGGGACTGCTGCAAATTCTTGGTGCTACCCTAACGATCCTATTAATGAGATCCCTACATTAAGTCCCGTAAAAGTATCGCCAGGCAGTCAAAGCCAAATTGAATGGGACTTAGTAAATCAAAAAGAGGTGTTTATAAAACCCCTTTCATACCTTGCTCATACAATGGGATTTGCGTGGGTTGGTGGCAATCGCTCAAGCTATGTTGGTGATGACATGGAGGTATCTAAAGCGGGCTCAGGATGGAAAATACAAGGTTACAACGGTGGCAGTTGTGATGGTTATCGATGTGATGAAAAGTCAGCTATTACCGTATCTAACTTTCAATATGTGATGGATAACGAGTCATATAAAATAACAGGTGATATTGTTGCTGCCGACAAAGAACTAATAAAAACGTTAACAGTCCCTGCAGTGAATGACACGTCAGCAGCTCAAATGTCAGTGGTTACAATTGAATACGATGCGGCAACCAACTGGTCTAAAACCAATGATTACAGTATTTCTGAGTCTGTTACATTATCTAATACATGGAAGTCTCCCTCTGTTACTGGCGGATCAGACACTTCGTTATCAGTCACAATCGCAGCGGAGCAAGCATGGGGAACAAGTAATGGCGGCTCAGAAGCTGAGCGAGTAGTTGTACAGGCAAGAACCAATGTACCAGCATACACACAGCTTAATGCAAAGGTCGATTTGTTTAAATCATCAATATCGTATCCTTATGCATTCGATGCTGATATTACCTATGATCTATCTATAAATGGCTTTATGCGATGGGGAGGCAATGCTTTATTAACCCACCCAGAAAACAGACCTAACGACACTGCTAATTTTGTAATTGGCCGTTGGGCAGGTCAAGATAAAAGCATTGAGTATCAATGGGAACACCGCTATATACCAGGTGAGAATAAAAAATGGGATTGGCCTTGGATGATACAACAAACAAGCTTATCAACAATGCAATACTATTTAAGCCATGTTTTAAGACCTAAAAAAACAACCCTAACAGGCCACTTTTATGCACAAAGCCAATTTGCGGGCAGTGTTTACTTTGGTGACGAAACCCCAATTGTCACTAACCAAAGAAGTAAGCGAAGTGTTTCATCTAGTGAGTACTCTAGTGCAGAAAAGTTAAAAAAAGAGTTTGAAGATGCGGGTTTTAAAAATGTTGTTGTTAATATTGAAATGATTGATTTATAAACACCTGTGGGCTCTCATAATGAGAGCCCTATTTCATAAATTTAAACAAAAATATTATTACTACTCACCTACTTTACTATTCCCTTTATTAAAATACATATACAGCTGAACCAACCTCGCCTTTAGTTTATTGAGAAATTATGCTTTGATGCATTAATAAAACTATTAATCGCATTAGTCTATTAAACATACACCAGCACAAAGTGATTATAAAAATAATAAGAGAACAACAATGGCACAAAATACAAACAACAGCGTAGTAATACTCAGTGCGGTTCGTACCGCTATCGGCAGCTTTGGTGGCAGCCTCAAAGATTTTAGCCCAGCTGAGCTTGGCACTTTGTGCGCAAAAGAAGCCCTAAATCGGTCTAAACTATCTCCTAACCAAGTAGGTTCATGTGTGGTAGGCAAAGTTATTCATAACGGCCCTAAAGACGCATACCTTTCAAGAGTCATTGGTCTCGATGCTGGGTTGCCTATAAGCAGCCACGCTGTAACGCTTAATCGCTTATGTGGTTCAGGGCTTGAAGCAATCATACAAGCGGCACAACAAATTCAATTAGGTGATGTAGATGCAGCCATTGCTGGCGGAGCAGAAAGCATGAGTAGCTCTGCCTATACCCTTGAAAGTAACCGCTGGGGGCAAAAAATGGGCAATAGCACTATGGTCGATGAGCTCACCACGACCTTACAAGACCCATGGGATAATAACCCGATGGGAATAACTGCTGAAAACATCGCAGAAAAATATTCAATTAGCCGTCAGCAGCAAGACGAGTACGCAGCAAAAAGCCATCATAAAGCCGCAAAAGCGATTGCTGCAGGTCATTTTAAACAGCAGATTGTGCCTATCGAGATTAAATCACGTAAAGGCACGAACGTTTTTGACACCGACGAACACGTTCGCGCCGATACCACAGCCGATAAACTTGCCACTTTAAAGCCTTACTTTAAAAAAGATGGCACCGTTACCGCAGCAAGCTCATCCGGTATAAACGATGGTGCAGCCATGTTGGTACTTATGTCAGAGCAAAAAGCCAATGAACAAGGCTTAAAACCGCTGGCTCGTTTAGTGGGTTATGCCAGAGCAGGCGTTGATCCTACTTTAATGGGTATCGGCCCTATTCCTGCAGTACAACAGGTATTTGAAAAAACCGGCTTAACCATTGACGATATGGATGTAATTGAGTCTAACGAGGCCTTTGCAGTACAAGCTCTGTGCGTTGCAAACGAGTTAAATTTCCCTGCCCATAAAGTAAACCCGAATGGCGGCGCCATTGCGTTAGGGCACCCTGTAGGCGCAACAGGTGCAATTTTATCAACTAAATGCTTGTACGAACTCAAACGAATTAATGGCAAGTTTGGGTTAGTCACAATGTGTATTGGCGGCGGGCAAGGCATTGCAGCCATTTTTGAAGCGCTTTGATTCTAAGTTCATAACAACTATTTAATATCACATTAGGTTTAAACATAAAGGCTTTATACACAAGGAGTACTAAGAGACGCTTTGCTTTTAGAGGAAATAAAAACGTGGAAGTTATATTCTTTCGTACTCCCCCTCTTGAGTTTCTCTTTGTGAAAATCGATTTTAAGGCTTTTTTCACTTAGGGAGATAAAAGTTGCGTCAACTTATAGGTTAACTATCAAACATGAAAAAACTCTCGTCTACAAAACGTGTTTTATAGTTAACTTTCTTACGCCTACTAAAACACCACCAAATGAGATTAAAAATAATATTGGCAAAAACAGTAATGTTTCTGTGTTTTCTATATTTATAGCTGGGCTGCCAATAACCGCAAGCGTATTAATTAACAGCAGTATCAAACTTGATTGCAGGTAGCCCTTGTATCCAATAGCCCCAGCAAATAAAAGCATAATAAATGATCCTGATATTGCAGGCGTAAAAGGTGCGGCTGCGAGTAACATGCAAACAAACGAAAATATAACAGCACAATCAATTATTATTTTAAACATAACATCCTCCATGGTGTTTAACAGTTAATTCAATATAGCTTAATTTAAAGCACCTTATCGTGCCTTTATTCCACCAGCTATTTATAGCTGTATTATCAAAAATCGTATTCCACCTAACAGGCTTCAACAAAATTTTTGGTTTATTAATAACCCCAATATAAAAACTACTTATTCCCAAACTGCCGTTCACAAGGCTCACCATCTCTATCACCGTCCATTTTGGTATTGGGGCAATGTTGAATAAAAAATAACGCCTCTGCATAGGAGGTCATTTGGCTACAATGTTGGCGGCCATCACAACGAAATGTTGGTGGTGTTTTAGTAGGTGAGTTTGAACTAGCGGGCATAAATGACTCTAAATTAGCATTAGTCACTACAGGTGTTTGCTTGGTATTTAAATAACCGGTTTTATACACACTAAAACCAATACTAAAAATAATACCAAGCGTTATAAGTTTCATTAATGGTGAGTTTTTACGTGCGGTTTTACTTATTCTAACCGACCTTGTTGAAGTGTTTATGTGTGGTTGTGCTAATACGCCCTCAATACGGCAATTTACAGCTTTAGTTTTACCGTTGGGATCAGTCGCTACCTCAAAGTAAATAATGTCGCCCACTTTAGGTTTACGGCTCATGTGTTTGAGCGACGATATGTGTATAAAGGTATCGTGTTGCAGTGTAGTTGATTTAATAAAGCCAAAACCTTTCTCGTCATTCCACGATTTTAATAATCCTTTATTCATCCTTGAATCATCCATTTAATAACTGTTAATTTTACATCCGTTTTAAAAGAGGCTTAAAACCAAGCACATCTTGGGTAGCCCACCAACAACCATAGTTTTCCTTATTAACTAACTCATTTTGCAAAAAAGCGTATTTTTGCTTCTTTTAATGTGCTTAAAAATACAGAAAACGCACAAATTCCGCCACCCATAAATGCAATTTGAAAACTAGATAGTGACGAGAAACTAAATTGCTGAGAATACATGTACTGCCCAAATAACTGTGCAAAGGTAGCCACACCTAAAATAATTAATAATGGGCACACAACCAGCGTAAACCAAAACCAAATACGTTTAATACCTTTCATAAAAAATCCTTTTATTTTAAATTCAACTTAGAGATTAATTAGCTTATAAGCTACCAGCATTTTAAAAGCCGCTTATAAGGTTGCCACATGAGTTTGATGTCTGAAGTCAAGATTTGACCCCATTTGGTTTTTACTCGGCAACTCCAAAATTAACGCAAACCAAAATCGCCGAGCGTTGAGGGTCTGCTTCAATTGCTTGTTAATGCTCTTTACCCAGGGCCATAATCTGATAATCAGACAAAGAAAAACCCGACTTTTCGTAAGCTCGCTTGGCAACAGCATTGTCTTTATGTACGTATAGCCTCAGCTCTATACCGCCTTCGCGATACATTTCTGACTCTACACATGTGATCAACTCGCTCATTAAACCTTTGCCTCTATACTCGGGTCTTAGGTACATGCTTTGAATCCACCAATAATAGCCAGCATTCCAATCACTCCATTCTCTTATCGAGGAAACACTACCTATCGGAATATCATTTTCATCAGTCATAACCCAATAACTTGCAACATCTCGGTCACAAAGTGCGACTTCTATACCACGCTTTAGAGTTTCGGGTATCTTGACAGCATTCTCAGCTTCACGAGCTTCTTCGGAAGTGAACTCGACTAAAAATGACAAATCTCGTAACTCTGCTTTTCGTATATTCAAACTATTTCCTCTCATAGAGCACTAACGCCACAAATAAACGGCAAAAATTAGTTGGCTAAAATTTGTGAGGTACGAACAAAGCCAACTAGTTTTTGTCCGCACTTTTTAATTTGCTTTGTTATATGCCGATTACCAATTCGCCTGCTTAGTTTTTTTTATAACCTAGCCACATAGTAATTGCTAGCGTTAAACATCCCAACAAAATGAAAATAGCTGTTACATTTGGGGACTCTTGCACAATGCCAAGATTTCCATTTAACCATGCAGGGAAGAATATACTAAATGGGATGTAGGTAACGATAAACAACAGAAACCAAATATATTGGCTAAACACGTTTAACAAACTACGACGATTAACCAGTTTAAGTTTATCTGCTAAATGTTTATGGAACTTTACGATACTCAAGCAGAGCCAAACATAGACCACAAATGAAACTACAAAAATAGCAATATTCACATAACTCTCTTAGGCATATAACGCCCCATTAATGGGCTAAATATTGTTGGCTAAAATAAGCGACGAAGGAGCAAAAGCCAACTGTTTTAAGTCCTTGTTTATTTTCTTGTTATGTTTACTCATCACCGTAGCACTTTATGTCAGATGGATTTGATTTAACGTAGAAACATGGGATAAATGATTCTTTATTTAAATCCGCACCATCTTTAGGTACTTCGAATTGGCGCTTAGCTAATTTAGCTTCCACTTTTTTAACATAGTTAGAAGGTGGCTGAAAATTAATATCGATATTTTTTATTGGGTTAGTTGCTTTTGAAAAGCGTAGATTTGATAATTTACCGTCTTTATCTACTTTAACTGCAAATATAACTCCGTAAATATTTACATTATCTCCACTCGAATTATTGGTACTTTGACAACCGAATAATGACACCAATATCGATAATATAAATAGCTTTTTAAACATACGCCGAATTTCCTTGTAAACATAACGCTTTGCTAAGCGGCAATAAAATAGTTGGCTAAAATTAGCGAGGAACGAGCAAAAGCCAACTGTTTTTTGTCCGTTTAAGCAACTTGTTAAGTTTCGTTTTCAGCATGCCATTTTTTTGCATGTTCTAATTCATTTTTCACCCATTCAGGAGTATATATTTCAAATTGCACATGGTTTGGGTTGCCTAGTGTAAAAGTTGGTTTTACTAATTTGGCTCCCATTTCCCCAGCTACATCAAAAAATGCTTGTGTGACTTTCTCCCAAGCAGATGCTGCTAGTGCAGTGATTTCATCGTCAGGAAATTGCTCCAATTTCCATTCTCGCTGCACACATGTATATTCGCCACCTCCATCTTCTTCGGTATATAAAATACCGAGGAAATCAACATCTTTAGCTGCGTAATTAATATACTTTTTAATTCCTATTTCGCTATCACTGAGCGGGTCAATAGGAAAACCTAAACCCAATTTCATACCTCTACCACGAGTAAATCCAACACCAGCCTTGCTTGCAGGCTTTAACATAGATTTATGTACAATTATGTCACGCTGTTTATAAAGGAAAGATATTAAAGGATCTTTGGATAATTCTGCCTTCTTAGCAGTGACCACTTTTTTAAGCCCTTTATCACCTTGAACTTCCATGGTGACCAATTGCATGATTTCTTTTAATGCTCTCAAAAAAGAGTTTAAAGACCACCTAAATTTATCAGCTTCATGGTAGTTTTCTTCCATTAATCGAATGAACCATGCAGCTTCATCAATTCTATCGAATGAGGATGATAAGGAATTGAATATTTCTTTATTTGGACAACTATCCACGTTCACCTACTTAGAAACTTAACAACTTTGTCTACGACATTTGTCGTTTTATAAACCGACAAATGTCCATACATTACATAGAATTTATCTTAGCCCTCAAATAAACACCTGTAAACAACTAGTTAACTTCGGCTCATACTTCATAAATGCACAAATATACCAAAATGGTAGAGATCAGTAATATTGTACAAAATGCCACAAACTGTATAAATATACAGCACCCATAAATATGCCATTTTCTGCTTACAAAGCACCCAACAATTTAGCAAGGTGGTTTTAATTTTTGCTGCTGTTTATTATGATGAGCGTATGCCCTGCCTTTTTAAATCCATTAAGGTTTTTTCAGTCATTTTATTAAGGATTATCTCATGTCTAGCTATAACGAATCTCCAGAGCAAATTGCACAGGCCACTGAGGGCTATGTGATGCAGCAAACCATGTTGCGTATTAAAGATCCAAAACTGTCGCTGGCATTTTATGAAAATGTATTGGGTATGAAGCTGTTAGGAAAGTACGACTTTCCTGGTATGGAGTTTACTTTGTACTTTTTAGGCTATGAGCAAGATATGCCTAAAGGCGATGATAAAGAAAAAACTCAATGGGTGTTTCGCCGCCCTGCGCTGATTGAACTTACCCATAACTGGGGTACTGGAAACGACGAAAGCTTTAACGGTTATCATAGTGGTAATGAAGAACCAAAAGGCTTTGGCCATATTGGTATTAGTGTGCCCGATGTATACGCTGCCTGCGAGCGCTTTGCTAAGTACGATGTGGAGTTTGTAAAACAGCCAGATGGCGGCTCAATGAAAGGCCTTGCCTTTATTAAAGACCCAGACGGTTACTGGATTGAAATACTCTCGCCAGAGGGCATTACTGACATAATTCAATCGCAATAAAAACCATTAAACATAAAAAAGCCTGCAAATGCAGGCTTTTTGTTTACAAGTACTGTGAAAAACTTGAATTTTTTAACGACGTAGTGCGTCTATACGTGCATCAAGCGGTGGGTGAGATGAAAACAACTCAGCCATGCCTTTACCACTGGCGATACCAAAGGCCATCATTGAGCCTTCTAATTGCGATGGGTGGTTTTGCTTTAATCGCTCAAGGGCTGAACGCATTTTGTCTGCGCCTACCAACTGAGCTGCGCCGTTATCGGCTGCAAATTCACGCTTACGGCTGTAATGGGCAACCACAATGCTTGCCAATACGCCAAATAATACTTGGAATAACATATCGAATAAGAAGTAAGTCCAGCTGCTGCCGCCCTCTTCCTCATCGCTATTGATAAAGTTATCTACAATGTCAGCCAGTACTTTAGCGGCAAAAATAACAAAGGTATTAACCACACCTTGAATAAGCGTTAGCGTTACCATGTCGCCATTAGCCACATGCGATACTTCGTGCGCCAGTACGGCTTCGGCTTGATCTTGGCTCATGTTATGTAATAAACCCGTACTTACCGCCACCAGCGAATTATTTTTACTCGGGCCCGTTGCAAACGCGTTCATTTCTGGGCTGTCGTAAATAGCCACTTCTGGCATGTTAATACCGGCTTTTTTAGCTTGAGCAGCCACAGTGCTTACCAGCCATTGTTCGGTTTCGGTACGAGGTTGGGTGATCACTTGCGCACCGGTTGATTTTTTGGCGATCCATTTCGACATAAATAACGAAATAAACGATCCACCAAAACCAAATACAGTCGCAATTAGTAAAATTCCGCCAAGGCTACGATGGCTTAAGCCCAGCGCACTCATTATTATTGAAAGCACCACACCTAATACCAACATAACCGCGAGGTTAGTTAATAAAAACAAAAATACACGTTTCATACGAGTTCTCCAAAAATAACATTTATTGCTGAGCGATTTACTATGTTTGATCGACTTTGAGCAATCACTGCGTTATGACACACTATGTCATAACGTCAGCGCTATTCTGTGACAAACTATGTCACAACACAAGGGTTATTTATGGATTTATCGATAATTTTTCAAGCAGGGTTTTATAAATTTGTAATTTAGGGGTTTGCTCTGTGTATGGGCTAATGGCAAGCAGTGGAAATGGTAAACGTGTTTTCAGTGAATCTAGGTTTGCTTGGTATTCATCCATAGTGGCATCAACTTGGTTTGCAATCCACCCTACACAATTAATCCCTAAGCTTTGCATGTGTGCAGCAGTGAGTAAAGCATGATTAATACAGCCTAGTTTCATCCCCACCACTAATATTACGGGTAGTTGCTCTGCTTTTACCCAGTCGTATAAATATTCGTTGTTATTAATTGGTAATGCCCAGCCGCCAGCGCCTTCGGTTAACAGGTAATCGGCACCTTGCTGCTTAACATGTTGATAAGCCGTGCTGAGCTTCTCTACTGTTATGTTTAGTCCCGCTTGCTCTGCAGCAATGTGCGGAGCTATTGGCGGCGCAAATGCAAATGGGTTAATTATGTCGTATTTAGCGCTGACTGTGGCACTTTCCATTAGCATTAGCGCATCGGCGTTTACGAGCTGCTCAAACGCCATTTCACACCCAGAGGCAATCGGCTTAAAACCTATTGCGCGCTTTTTATGTTGCGCGAGTAACTTTAACAGCAAACTGGTTACATGAGTTTTACCGGCGTCGGTATCGGTACCGGTAATAAAAAACTGGTGCATGGCATGGCCTTATTATTTTTACTGGGCTTTTTCTAATGATAACAATACCACATGGTAAGATACATGGGCTTTATTGTTTATAATCGGATAGGCATCACATACTTTTTGCAGCGCTGATTTGGTTAATAAACCACGACGACTTGTTGCATGATTTTGTGTGGTGGCACCAATGGCTTTAATCGATTTTATAGCCGCTAATGCACTGCTGTGCTGATCGGTATAAATGACTTTTTTTGATGCGTTGATCTTAAACCCGGCCTTTTCGACCGATTGGTTTATACTATTATGGCTTGCAAACTGATTAATATGATTATGTGAATCAAGCACTGCAAAGGCGGTTTTGATCTCGTTTAATGACCCTGCAACAACCGTACTAATATAGGCTTGCCCGCCTGGTTTTAATGCTTGGTAAAGCGAGTGCATTAAGGCTTCTAAATTAGCAGACCACTGCAGCGCAAAATTACTAAATAGCACGTCAATACTGCTAGCTTGCAGCGGTAAATTATCCATGTCGGCGCACAGTTTTGGGGTGTTTAAATCACTACTTTTTAGCATGTTAAAACTTAAATCTATGGCAACAACTTGGCCAAATAATGTCCTTAAAGCCTGAGTATTAACAAGCGGCCCTGCGCCTAGGTCAACACAGAGCTTATTAGGGTTTGCACTAATGAGTTTAAATAAATCATTTGCCGCTTGTTTTTGCACATTGGCATGCTGGCTGTAACTGTTTGCTGCCTTTGAAAAGTTATGCGCTGTTGTTTTTTTTAAAACCTGAGCAGCTAAACACACAGTTGTAGGGCTAAGTGGCTTAGTTTTAATTGCCTGCGGGCTTATCATGAAATGACCTTTTGTAAGCTACCAACGAGTTGTTTTATATCGTCATGGGTGTGGGCTGCACTTAAGGTAATACGCAAACGCGAGGTATTGTGTAAAACAGTTGGCGGGCGAATAGCCGTTAGCCAAATGCCCTGCTGCTTTAGTTGCTCACTGGCTTTTAACGTTTGCTCGGCGCAGCCTAAAACAATTGGCTGAATCGCGGTGTTAGAGTCCATTAGCGCAATGTGCTGCTCTTTTGCTAAGCATTTAAACAGCGCAATATTAGCGTTTAATTTAGCTCGCCTGTCGTTGGCGTCTCTTATGCTTTTAATACGCGCCAAAGTATGAGAGGCAATAAACGGCGACATAGCGGTTGAGTAGGTATAATCACGATTAAACTGCAGCATGTAATCTATAAAATGCTGCGAACCTAATACGCACGCCCCACTACTAGCAACCGCTTTACCAAAGGTGATCACTAAAATATCTGGCAAGGTGTCGGCTGCAATTAAGGCTTCACAACTGCCAAGCCCCGATTTTCCTAAAACACCAAAACCATGGGCATCGTCTATCATTAACCACGCGTTATGCTGCTTTGCTAAGGCAAATAGCGCTTTAATTGGCGCGGTATCACCATCCATGGAGAACACACCTTCAGACACAATGAGCTTATTGCGCGCTTTTGATTTTTCTAGCCGTGAACGTAAATGGTTTATATCGTTATGGTTAAAGCGTATTAACGCGGCGTTGGCGTGTAATGCGCCATCAATTAAACTGGCGTGATTGAGTTTATCTTGAAAAATCGCACTGTGTTGCGCTGTCGCTTTATCTTGAAACAAGGCTTTAATCACACTGCTATTTGCGCTAAAGCCCGAATTAAACAACATGCCTGCTTCATAACCCAAAGCACTACATAAAGCTTGCTCAAGCGCTTGCTGTGGTTGTTGATAACCCGTCACTAATGCTGAACTGTGGCTACCGAGTAATGGCGCACTGGTTAACTCCACCGGCGAATCGCCAAACCCTAAATAATCGTTACTCGCAAAGTTAAGGTAGGTTTTATCTTTAACCGTAATAGTACGCGCCGTTGCGCTTTGTACTACATAGCGTTTACGCAAGAGCTGCTGTGCTTTGCGTTCATCTAAATGGGTGTTTATAAATTCAAATGACATAAATGCTTTAACCTTCAACGCAATACTTTAAACCATTACCATAGTACTGAGCCCTTTATGCTTCGTAAAACAATTCTGAGGTTGCTTTATCGGCCACTTGCGATGACAAAGACGCAGCAACGGCTTCATCTGAATAATCGTGGCGTGTTTCTGGGTTCATCCCGAGCTTTTTAATTAATTGCATGTCGGCATCGGCTTCTGGGTTTTCGGTAGTAAGAAGTTTATCACCATAAAATATAGAGTTAGCACCGGCAAAAAAGCACATTGACTGCATTTGTTCGTTCATTGCTGTGCGCCCTGCTGATAAACGTACGTAGCTATGGGGCATCATAATACGTGCTGTGGCAATGGTACGAATAAACTCAAACTGGTCTAAGTCATCAACGTTTTCAAGCGGTGTCCCTTTTACCTTTACTAGCATATTAATTGGCACGCTTTCGGGCTGCTGGGGTAAATTAGCCAACTGCATTAATAAGCCATAGCGGTCGCTTGCTTGCTCACCCATACCGACAATACCGCCGGAGCATACTTTCATACCAGCGTCTCGCACATTGCCTATAGTATCAAGGCGGTCTTGAAAGGTACGAGTTGATATAATTTGCTCATAGTATTCAGGTGAAGTGTCGAGGTTGTGGTTATAGTAATCAAGCCCTGCACTGCGCAGTTCATGGGCTTTTTCGTTATTTAACATGCCTAAAGTCATACAGGTTTCAAGGCCAAGGGCTTTTACTTCTTTTACCATTTGCGAAATGTATGGCATGTCTCTGTCTTTTGGATCTGACCATGCAGCCCCCATACAAAAACGGGTAGCGCCTTTTTGTTTTGCTAACCGCGCTTGCTCTACCACCTTTTCAACTTCTATTAGGCGTTCGCGTTCTAAATCAGTTTTGTAATGACCCGATTGCGGGCAATATTTACAGTCTTCTGGGCAGGCACCGGTTTTAATAGATAACAACGTAGAAATTTGTACTTCGTTTGGATTAAAATTAGCGCGATGCACAGAGGCGGCTTTAAACAATAAATCGTTAAATGGCATTTCAAATAAGGCTTTTACCTCACTGTGGGTCCAATCGTGTCGAACAGGTGCTTGCTCCATAATACTCTCTTTTATTTTTTGCTCTTGGTGTTATTGGCTTAGAATACGTATTGCCGTACCATTGTCAACGAAGCTCACCTAGTTAAAGTTTACATATGATTAATAAACAAACAATAGACCTTAGTTTTGATCGTCAGCACATTTGGCACCCCTACACCTCAATGACTCAACCTATTCCGGTTTACCCCGTAACGCATGCAAGTCACAACCTTATTCACTTAGAAACGGGCGAACAACTTATTGACGGTATGGCCTCATGGTGGAGTGCTATTCACGGCTATAACCATCCGGTTTTAAATGAAGCGATGCACGCCCAGATAGATAAAATGAGCCATGTAATGTTTGGTGGCATAACCCACCAGCCGGCAGTAGAGCTCTGTAAAAAGCTGGTAGCGATAACGCCAGAGGGATTAACAAAGGTGTTTTTAGCCGACAGTGGCTCAGTAAGTGTGGAAGTAGCGATAAAAATGGCGCTGCAATATAGGTTAAGCCAAGGGGTTACAACAAAACAAAAATTAATGACACCGTTCAAAGGCTACCATGGCGATACGTTTGCAGCGATGAGTGTGTGCGATCCTATTAATTCTATGCATAGTTTGTACGCTGGTTTTTTGCCTGAGCATATTTTTGTGCCTGCCCCTATTAGCCAATTTAATAGTGCGTTTAATCAAGCTGAGGCCGATGAACTCGAAAGCTATTTTTTAAAGCACCACCAGCAAGTCGCCGCCTTTATTATTGAACCTATAGTGCAAAACGCCGGGGGGATGAATTTTTATCATCCTGAGTATTTAGCCTGTGTGCGTAAGCTCTGCACTCAATACGATGTGCTGCTTATTTGCGATGAAATTGCCACCGGATTTGGCCGCACCGGCAAATTGTTTGCTGTAGAGCATGCCAATATAGAGCCCGATATACTGTGTATAGGTAAAGCGCTGACTGGTGGCGCAATGACCCTTGCAGCAACCATAACTAGCGACAAAATAGCCACAGGAATCAGCGAAGGAGAAGCTGGGGTTTTGATGCACGGGCCTACATTTATGGGAAATCCGCTGGCCTGCGCTGTTGCTTGCGCCAGTATTGATTTATTACTAAGCCAAAACTGGCAACACTGTATCAGCGAAATAAATACTCAATTACAGCAGCTGCATAAATGCCAAGCGCTCAGCGCCGTAGCGAATGTACGTACTTTAGGAGCTATTGGCGTAGTAGAGCTTACAGAAGAGGCTGGTAGCATTGATGTCGCTAAAATTCAGGCTTATTTTGTATCTCAAGGAGTATGGATACGCCCCTTTGGTAAGCTAATTTATCTAATGCCACCGTATATAAGTGACAAAAACAGTATTCGCGCTTTATGTGATGCTATTTATAACGCCATAAAAGGTAAACATTACGTATAGATAGGTTAACTATTATTAAGGGTTACGTTAAAATTTATGCAAATAATTAGTTTGCTGCCTATTCGTCCCAAAACATTGGTATTTTTAGCCCTGACCTGTCATTTAGTGTGTTGATCTGAGTGATCTTTAGGGATATGATAATGCCTATCATTTACAATAACATTTATGGACTCACTTGCTATGAAAATATTACTTAAGCCTGCCAAGACATTAAGTGCAAGTTTTTTACTCGCCTCTGCGATTTTTGCACAACCGGCACTTGCTAATGGCCCTATTGGTGAGCATGTTAATCACCTTCAAGCTAATTTAAAAACTTACAATGAAGACGTTGAATGGATGATCTCTAAAGTCGATACCATGGTAAGCGATTACGAGAAAAAAGGCGCAAAAGCAGTCAATAGTGATGATTTGGTTGAGTACTGGGAATCAGTTAAATTCCACAGCGCAATAGAAACTAATTACGTGCCTGTCTATGCCTCTATTTGGCAAGGTTTGTATGGCATAAAAATGGCTATCGATAATAAAAAACCAGCGCTAGAAGTACGCAAACAACAACAAGCAATGAACAATGCCCTATGGCAAGGATTAGGCGCAGTTAAATTGGCGGCTAAGTTTCAACAAAAAGGGTTATTAGATAGCGTTAAAGCAACAGCAACCAAAGAAATGACGCAAAGTGCGACCATTGACGAAATTAAACACAAATTAGACCGAGTGGTCGCTAAATACGCAGAACGTTTAAGCGATGAAGCCACCAACATAGTGCACGATACTTACCTACATTTATTTGAAGGTGTTGAAGGTACACTAATTGAACAAGACGCTAAGTTAGTAGAAGTTCTAGAAAAAGACTTTAACGTAACACTTCCACAAGCAATTTCTAATAATAAAAGTGTTGATGAAGTTCGTGATGTGGTTGTTGATATGCAAACCAAACTAAGCCGCGCTCAAACGCTGATTGAAAAAGCAGAAAAAGCACGTAAGGATGTATTTTAAGTGAAACGCAGAACCTTTATTCAAGGCTTAGCTGCGTTAGGGGTAGCGGGTGCTTTACCGCTATCGCTTTCACGCGCTTTTGCCGCTGATATTGCTATTGCAAACCCCGTGTCTGTTGATACATTACCTAAATTAAAAGGTGCATTGACGCTTTATTTAGGCCGTGGTGAAGGTGGCTTATACGAAAACGTATTACAAGCCATTCAAAAAAAGAACCCTGATCTTGACCTTGCCATTCGTCGCGGCCCTACCGCAGCGCTTGCCAACACCATTGTTGCCGAAGCAAATGCAGGGGTTAAACGTGCCGACTTATTTTGGGCAGTCGACTCTGGGGCAATTGGTTTAGTTACCGATGCCGGCCTTGCCAAGCCCATGCCCAGTGATTTATCAGCGCAATTACAGCCACAATTTAGATACGATGAATGGGCACCTGTTACTGGTCGTATACGTACTTTGCCTTTTAATACTGAGCGTTTAACCAAAGAGCAAATTCCAACAAGCATTATGGACATTGCCGACAGTGATTTAAGTATTGGTTGGGCGCCTGCTTATGCTTCTTTTCAATCGTTTATTACCGCTATGCGACTTTTAGAAGGTGATGATAAAACGGCTAAGTGGCTCAAAAAAGTTAAAAAACGTTCTAAAACCTACGCAGGTGAACTCGGTGTGGTAATGGGCGTTGAACGTGGTGAAGTAGACATTGGTTTTGCTAATCATTACTACACGCTGCGCTTAAAATCAGGTAAGCCAGATGCAAAACTTGATTTAGCCTTTACGCAAAATGATGCTGGCTGTTTAGTTAACGCTTCAGGTATTTTATCGTTATCTGAAGACCCACTGGCAATCAACTTTATGCGCTATTTACTTAGCATTGAAGTGCAAAATTATTTAGCAAGCGAAGCCTATGAAATCCCACTGGTTAATGGCATTACTCAACCCGATGGATTGCCTAAGTTAACCAGTATTTCGCCACCTAAAATTGATTTAACCCAGTTGGCTGATTTACGCCCAACTATAGATTTAATGCGCAGCAGCGGCGTTTTATAATGCGAATACCTACATCTTACCCAATGGCGCTGCTTGCAGCGCTAGTGACCCTGACTCCTATTTTTGTTTTAATTACGCTTGCCTCTGACGCAAGCTCTTTTTTTGATAGCCATAATTTAACTATTTTAGGCAATACCCTGTCGTTAATGGGATTAACTGTATTAGGTTCAATTTTAATTGGTGTGCCCTTGGCATTCATTAGCGCCTATGTGCAGTTACCGTTTAAAAAGTTTTGGCTGGTGGTGTTTGCAGCCCCGCTTGCTATTCCCAGTTACATTGGCGCTTTTACGCTTTATGCTGCATTTGGTCCCGGCGGTGAAATAAATAACTTACTTGGTTTTGAAACCCCTTCTATGTATGGCTTAACGGGAGCCGCCATTGTCATGACCTTGTATACTTTTCCGTTTGTTATGATGACTACCCGTTCGTCTTTACTTAGTTTAGATGCCAGTATGGTCAACGCTGCTCGCACACTGGGTATGTCGATGACGCAAAGCGTATTTAAAGTTATTTTACCCCGCGTAATAAATGGCATTGCTGCAGGGTCATTATTGGTTGTGCTGTATACCTTATCTGACTTTGGTACTCCCGCAATGATGCGCTTAGATACGTTTACCCGTGTTATTTATGTGGAATACAATGCTTTTGCCTTAAGCCGTGCGGCTATGTTGTCACTGCAACTGATGGTGATTGTTGGCTTTTTATTAATGATTGAATCACAGATAAAAACCGCCTCAGAGCGTCAAGGTCGTTCGCTTATTTTATTCCCTAAAAAATGGCAACTAGGCGCTATGTTTGCCACCTTTGCGCCTATTTTATTACTCGCTATTGGCCTACCTTTAGCAGTATTTACTTTGTGGTTAGTGCGTGATGGCTTTAGCTCGTTTGATTTTAGTATTGCGTGGCATTCAACTTACGCTTCAGCCATTGCCGCTATTGTTACGGTTATTGTTGCCATTCCGGTTGCCCATGCGGCTTTAAGTGGTAAGGCTGGTAAAGTAATGGAACGCGTTACTTACTTTGGTTTTGGTATTCCGGGTATTGTTATGGGCACAGCGCTTGTGTATGGCGGCTTACAACTACCCTTTTTATATCAAACGCTGGGCTTATTGATTATTGCTTATATGCTACGTTTTTTACCACTTGCGGTAGGTTCTGTGCGTACCAGCACCGAGCATCTTGACCCAAGCTTGGTAAAATCAGCGCGGGTATTAGGCGCAAGCCCGCGCGAAGCCTTTACGCGTATTACTTTACCCCTGACTATGCGTGGTATTATTGCAGGTGGGGCCTTGGTCTTTTTAGAGTCAATGCGTGAATTAGAAGCCACACTTTTATTAGGCCCCACTGGCTTTGAAACGCTATCTACCTACTTATGGCGTGTTTACGAAGCCGGTTATTTTGGCCGTGCTGCTATTCCTGGCTTATTGTTGGTGGTGATTTCTGCGGGTGCTTTAGCTATTATGATGTCTGGCGAAAAACGCAACCAGTTTGAACATTAAGGATTTATAAAAAATGCTATCTGTAAGTCAGTTGTCTATAGATTATGGCAGTAATCGTGTTGTTAGCGATTTAAATTTCACCTTAGGTGAAAGCGAAATATTAATGCTTGTTGGTCCAACAGGTTGCGGAAAAAGTACTATTTTACAAGCGTTAGCGGGGCTTTTACCGATTAGCGAGGGTGAAATTAAAGTGGCTAAATGGACAGCGACACCAAAGCATACTGTGGCGCCTGAAAAACGCAGCGTAGGTATGGTGTTTCAAGACTTTGCGTTGTTCCCTCATTTAACAGTTGAACAAAACGTATGTTTTAAACTTAAAGACAGCAGCCCTGCCGATCACTGGCTAAAACTTCTTGGTTTAGATGCATTTAGGCATAAAAAACCAGCCACACTGTCAGGCGGGCAAAAGCAACGCGTAGCATTAGCACGTACCCTTGCCCACCAACCTGACTTTGTATTACTTGATGAGCCGTTATCTAACCTTGATGCTGCCTTAAAAGATATGTTGCGTTGGGATATACGCAACGCATTAAAAGAAGCTGGTGTTCCGGCAATTTGGGTAACGCACGATCAAGAAGAAGCGCTTTCGGTGGGCGATCGTGTGGGTGTTTTAAAAGGCGGTAAAATACAACAAATTGATACCCCAGAGCAGTGTTTTAGTACACCAAACAACCGCTTTGTTGCCCGCTTTTTAGGTGAAGCCAGCTTTATAAAAGGAACCCTAAATAACGGCCAAGCGCTTACCGATATTGGTAATGTGCCTGCAAACGGCGTTGATTGTGACACTGGTGAGGTTGACGTATTATTACGCCCAGACGATGTGTTACTAGTACAAAGCAGTATTGGTAATAATGGTGAAGTAATTTGGGTACGCTTTGAAGGCGGTAGCCGTTTATGCGCGGTTAAACTTGCATGCGAAACCGTGGTAACTAGCCGAGTAAGCCATGAGGTTGTTGTACACCCAGGTGACAAGGTACATGTTTCGCTCAGTACATCTCACCCATTGGCGGCATTTAAAAGCTAGTAGCCTATTTATCTTACTTGAGAGGAAACCATGAACGGACCAAATCCAAACAATCCATCACCTATGGACGGTTTTCCTCAAGTAGGTTATTTAAAAAACTTTATTAAGTCACCTAATATAGAAGTAGGTGATTACACGTATTACGACGACCCTGATGGGCCTGAACATTTTGAAAAAAATGTGCTCTACCATTTCGATTTTATCGGAGACCGTCTCATTATTGGTAAGTTTTGCGCCATAGCTAAAGACGTTACTTTTATAATGAATGGGGCTAACCATCAAACCTCCGGCTTTTCTACTTATCCATTTTTTATATTTGGCAACGGTTGGGAACAGTCTGCTCCTCAACAAGGTGACTTACCTTTCAAGGGCAATACTGAAATAGGTAATGATGTATGGATTGGTTACAACGCCACTATTATGCCGGGGGTAAAAATTGGCAGCGGCGCCATCATAGCGAGTAAATCTGTGGTAACCAATGATGTACCTGCCTATAGCATTGTAGGCGGTAATCCTGCAAAAGTAATAAAAAAGCGTTTTAATGAAACAACTATCAATCAACTTTTAGCGATTGCATGGTGGGATTGGAGCAGTGAAAAAATCACCGCACATTTAGATGCCATTACCCACGCTGATATAGACGTATTAGCTAACATTTAATAATTACCACTCAAACATGTAGGCCATTTTACTAATGGTTTTAAGCGGTATGTTATGGCTGTTGCGCTTGGCATATAAGTGCTGCATTGATTTGTCTTTTACTTCACCAACAATCACTTCTTTTACTTGATACCCTAAAGCTATCGCTGCTTGCGAATAGGCAATGAATTCCCATTTTTTAATGTTAGTGTTATCAACAATAACCAGTTCAATACCTTGTGCTAACGCGTTAATAAAACGTGCTAGGTTTAGGTTATGATATTGCGATAATTTAAACTTATCGAAATGATATTCACCCTGCTCGTTTACAAAGTAATCATCTGTTGAGCAAATAAAATAATTGCTTTCATCTGCGCCCGATAATTCGTCAGCGAGATTTTGCGCATAATATGACTTACCACTGCCTGGCAGTCCTCGTAAAATAAAAACTTGTTTCATAGCATCCATTTTTTATTAATGGTAAACGTAAATTTGGTTTGTTTACTAATAATGCCACAAATTGATGAATTTTCAGAGTAACAAATGGTAATAGTGGCCATTTAACACTAAAAACTGGTTAAAAAAACCGCGCATGACTAAAAACTTTTAAAGAGTTGCCCACAACAGTTTTTTTATTTTACTTTACTAGGTATTATACAAGGTTCAAGTGCAGTGACCTTACATACATAAATGCATGAGTAACGCACAATTAATTTATATAGTTAGGCAACTTATATCATTGGAGTGAAGATGAGCCATTTAGCGATTTCAGAGCTATTAAAAGGCAATGTTGCGGTAGACAGCCAAGTAACCATTAAAGGCTGGATCCGTACACGCCGCGATTCAAAAGCAGGAATATCATTTTTAGCCGTTCATGACGGTTCGTGTTTTGATCCTATTCAAGCGGTAGTTCCTAATTCACTGAATAATTATGATGAAGTTACAAGCTTAACAGCAGGCTGTTCTGTGTCGGTTACCGGTGTATTAGTACAATCAGCAGGACAAGGGCAATCTTTCGAAATTCAAGCTAACTCAGTGACTGTGTTAGGTTGGGTTGAAAATCCAGATACTTACCCAATGTCGGCTAAGCGCCACAGCATTGAGTATTTACGTGAGCACGCTCACCTTCGCCCGCGCACCAACATGATTGGCGCAGTAACGCGTGTACGTAACTGCTTAGCACAAGCGATTCATCGTTTTTATCATGAGCAAGGCTTTTACTGGATCAGTACACCAATCATCACAGCCAGTGACTGTGAAGGTGCGGGTGAAATGTTCCGCGTATCAACCCTTGATATGCAAAACCTGCCAATGACAGATAAAGGCGAAATTGATTACAGCGAAGACTTTTTTGGTAAAGAAGCATTCCTAACGGTATCTGGCCAGCTAAACGGTGAAACATATGCATCTGCTATGTCAAAAATTTACACCTTTGGTCCTACGTTCCGTGCAGAGAATTCAAATACATCTCGCCACTTAGCTGAATTTTGGATGGTAGAGCCAGAAGTTGCGTTTGCTGATTTAGAAGATATCGCAAAATTGGCTGAAAACATGCTTAAGTACGTGTTTAAAGCCGTACTTGAAGAACGCCGTGACGACATGGAGTTTTTTGCTCAACGTATCGAAAAAACAGCCATTAGCCGTTTAGAAGAATTTGTTGAAAAAGACTTCGCACAAGTTGATTACACAGACGCTGTAGAGATTCTAAAAGCGTGTGGCAAGAAATTTGAGTACGCTGTTGAATGGGGTGTAGATTTACAGTCTGAGCACGAGCGCTACCTAGCAGAAGAACACTTTAAAGCACCGGTTGTTATTAAAAACTACCCGCGCGATATTAAAGCATTTTACATGCGTCAAAACGAAGACGGCAAAACTGTTGCGGCTATGGACGTAGTAGCACCTGGCATTGGTGAGATCATTGGTGGTTCACAACGTGAAGAGCGTCTTGATGTATTAGATGCACGCCTTGACGAAATGGGCTTAAATAAAGAAGACTACAGCTGGTACCGCGACCTACGTAAATACGGTAGCGTGCCACACTCTGGCTTTGGTTTAGGGTTTGAGCGCTTAGTTGCTTATGTTACCGGTATGGGTAACGTACGTGATGTAATTGCATTCCCTCGTACTAAAGGCAGCGCAACGTACTAAGCCACGCTTTGTAACGTTAAATAAAAAAACCAACCTAAGGGTTGGTTTTTTATTGTCCTAAATCTTTATAAATATCTTTCGCTTATAAAGCATATTTGAAATTAACCAAAAGCCAATAACATGTAATAAAGCAAAGGTGAACGATGCCAATTTAGCACTCATAACTAAAGCGAGTTGCTCATACATCCAATCCCCCAAGTTTAGCTCGCCAATATTAACCAGTGAATAGCTCAGTACCCACACACCCGATAACACATAAATAAACAACGGATTCGAGCCATATACAATTAATGGATTAACAAGACGTTCGGGTTTTACTATGTCGCAAAGCCACACAAAAAAGGCCAGTACAATACAGGCAATCCCTGAGGTGTAAATAACAAAGGTGCTGGTCCAAAGCGATTTATTAATTGGCATAATCAGCGAGCCTAATTGCCCTAAAGCGATACCAACAACCCCAATGACCAACAAACGCTTAATACTTGTCCATTGACTGCTAGAGCTGGTAAGTAAACGGGTAACCTCAAAGCCAAATAAAACACTTACTACACTTGGTAAGGTGCTCAAAAGCCCTTCTGGATCAAACGCTAATCCTTTACCTTGCCACAAATGCGATTCACCTAATACCGCTATATCAACCGTTCTAACTAAGTTATTCTCTAGTGTATACGCATTATTAGGACCAACACTTAAAAGCAGTAACCAATATGCAATTAAAATAACAACCGATAAGCTGATCACCCCTCGCCTGTTGAGTAACAATACACAGATAGACGCTAAAATATAGGCAATGCCTATTCGCTGTAATACGCCCAGTATTCTTAAGTTTTCAATGCTCGTGGTAAAGGGATACATATTTAACGCTAAGCCAATAGCAAAAATAATTGCTCCTCGTTTTATCAGCCGTAACACTTGGCTTGCATTAGCTGTGCTGTTGGTTTTTTTAAATGAAAAAAACATCGCAGAGCCAATAATAAACATGAAAAACGGAAAAATTACATCCGTTGGTGTACACCCATGCCAATCGGCATGAAGTAAAGGGGCATACACGTGGGACCACGAACCCGGTGTATTTACCAGTATCATTAATGCGATGGTTAACCCTCGCATAGCATCAAGCGCTTTATACCTTGTCATTTTGGCTCCTATTTAATAATTTGCATGACTACAAATGACAACGCTGTCACTTTGTTATAAAAAAAAGCCAAGCGCAAGTAATTTAGATAAGTGGCGTTATTGAATTAAAAAAGCCGCAGAATCAAGAATGAAACGGCGGCTTTAAATCAGAATATTTAACTTTATATAATGCTGTGGTTATTAAACTTTATAAAGCTTGTTCAAGTTCAGGTAATACATCAAATAAATCAGCAACTAAACCGTAATCAGCCACTTGGAAAATAGGCGCATCTGGGTCTTTATTAATGGCCACAATAATTTTTGAGTCTTTCATGCCTGCTAAATGCTGAATGGCACCACTTATACCTACGGCAATATATAAATTAGGCGCTACAATTTTACCTGTTTGACCTACCTGCATGTCGTTAGGAACAAAGCCTGCGTCAACCGCTGCACGTGAAGCGCCAATTGCAGCTCCCAGTTTATCGGCAATACCATTAAGTAGCGCAAAGTTTTCACCATTTTGCATGCCTCGACCACCTGAAATAACCACATCAGCTGCGGTGAGCTCTGGGCGTTCAGATTCAGTTTGCTCAACACTTACAAAGCTACTTAACTGTGAATCAGAGACCGTATCTAAGGTTGTGACATTAGCTGGTGCTTGTTCGCCTTGTAAATCAAAGCTACTTGCACGCACGGTGATCACTTTTTTATTATCGAGTGATTTAACCGTTGCTATGGCATTTCCCGCATAGATTGGGCGTTTAAACGTGTCTGCGTCAATAACATCAATAATTTCTGAAATTTGTGCAACATCTAATAATGCGGCAACACGCGGCATAAAGTTTTTACCTGTCGTTGTGGCACTTGCCACAATATGGCTGTAGTTATCTGCAAGTGATAACACTAAATCTGTCATGCTCTCAGCGAGTTGATGTTCGTACACCGCGTTATCTGCAAGTAATACACTTGCAACACCCTCAATGCTCGCAAGTGACTCACTCATCGCACCTAAATTTATGCCAGCTAACAATACATCGACATCAAGACCTAATTTTTTAGCGGCATTAATGGTTTTTGAGGTTTCTGGTTTTAAGGCACCGTTATCGTGCTCTGCAATTACAAGAGTTTTCATTTAAATCACCTTTGCCTCTGTTTTAAGTTTTTCTACAAGCTGTGCAACGTCTTCAACAATAATGCCGCCGCTGCGTTTTGCTGGTTCTTCTACACGAACGACTTCAATACGCGGTGTTAAATCGACACCTAACGAATCAGCCGCAATAACTTCTAGCGGTTTACGTTTAGCTTTCATAATATTAGGTAGCGACGCATAACGAGGCTCGTTTAAACGTAAATCGGTGGTTACAATCGCGGGTAAATTAAGTGCAACAGTTTGCAAACCGCCATCAACTTCGCGGGTTACATTCACTTTGCCATTTTCAATAACAACTTTTGAAGCAAATGTACCTTGGCCGCGATTAGTTAATGCTGCTAGCATTTGGCCCGTTTGATTATTATCAGAATCGATAGATTGCTTGCCTAAAATAACCAGCTCAGGAGATTCTTGCTCAACCACTTTAGCAAGTAACTTTGCAATATGGAGAGATTCTAGGTTTTGCTCGGTTTCAACATGAATCGCTTTATCAGCGCCAAGGGCAAGTGCTGTGCGTAATTGCTCTTGTGATGCTTTAGCGCCAATAGTCACAACAACTACTTCGCTTGCAGTACCCGCTTCTTTTAAACGAATTGCTTCTTCTACCGCAATTTCACAAAATGGGTTCATTGCCATTTTTACGTTTGTTAAATCAACACCGCTGTTATCAGGTTTAACGCGAGCTTTTACGTTGTAATCAATCACTCTTTTTATTGGTACGAGAACTTTCATAGGGACTCCATAATTATTTAAACCTATAAGCTAACGTATACGTCAACCTATTTATTTTATGAAATCAGACTACTTCCTGTTGACGTAAACGTCAACCTAAAATAACCTTAAACTATTCACAACCTGTAACGTTTAATTTGCATCACAAAATAACAGGTTGCTTAGCTTACTTTTTGCCTACAGGGCAAAAGTGAGTCCGTCATAGATAAAGAGGTTATTATGATTGAACGCGAAACCATGGAATTTGATGTTGTTGTTGTAGGGGCAGGCCCTGCTGGGCTTTCAACAGCAATTAAACTCGCACAGCAAGCACAAGAAAAACAACAAGAGTGCATGATTTGTGTGGTTGAAAAAGGCTCTGAAGTGGGCGCGCATGTATTATCGGGTGCTGTTTTTGAAACCAAAGCATTGGATGAGCTACTGCCAAACTGGCAAGAATTGGGCGCGCCTGTTACGACTAAAGTCCAAAGCGATGAAATTTATTGGTTTAATAACGGACAAAAAGCAACCTCTATCCCTCATTTTGCAACCCCAAACACATTTCATAATAACGGTAACTACATTGTTTCTATGGGGAATGTATGTCGTTGGCTTGCTGAACAAGCAGAAAGCTTAGGCGTTGAAATTTTTCCAGGCTTTAGTGCTCATTCACTTATTATTGAAGATGATGTTGTTAAAGGCATTATTACCGGTGATATGGGGCTGGATAAAAACGGCGACGAAAAAGACGGTTACATGCCGGGTATGGAGTTACGTGCTAAATACACGGTATTTGCTGAGGGCTGTCGCGGCCATTTAGGTAAGCAACTGATCAATCAGTTTGCTTTAGACGATGAAAGCTCGCCACAGCATTACGGTTTAGGCTTTAAAGAAATTTGGCAAGTGGATGAATCTAAACACCAGCTTGGTAAAGTAGTTCACGGAACCGGTTGGCCATTGAGTGGCGATACTGGCGGTGGTGCTTTTATGTATCATAGCGAAAACAACCAAGTGGTGGTTGGTTTAATTGTTGATTTAAATTATTCAAATCCACATTTAAGCCCATTTGATGAGTTTCAGCGCTTAAAACACCACCCGGTATTTAAAAACACCCTCGAAGGGGGTGAGCGTATTGCTTATGGTGCGCGCGCCATTGCCAAAGGCGGTTTACACTCTTTGCCTAAAATGCATTTCCCGGGTGGCTTGTTAGTGGGCTGTGATGCAGGCACGCTTAATTTTGCAAAAATTAAAGGTAATCATACGGCTATGAAGTCAGGCATGATAGCCGCTGAGGTCATTTTTAATGCGCTACAAAACAATTTAGCTAACACTGATTTAACCCAGTACACTGCTGAGTTTAAAAAATCATGGGCGTATAAAGAGCTGTATCAATCTCGTAACTTTGGCCCTGCAATGCATACATTAGGTAAATTTGCAGGCGGTGCATACAACACCCTTGATCAAAACATATTTAAGGGTGCCCTACCGTTTAGTTTTAAAGATAACGTACCCGATCACGCCACTTTAAAAGACGCTGATCAAGCTGAAAAGATTGCCTATCCGAAGCCTGATGGCAAACTCAGCTTTGATAAGCTTTCTTCGGTATTTTTATCAAACACTAATCATGAAGAATCGCAGCCGTGTCATTTAAAACTCAAAGATGCATCAATTCCGATTAAGGTAAATTTAGTTAAATTTGATGAACCTGCACAGCGATACTGCCCTGCCGGCGTTTATGAAGTACAAGAAGTCGAAGGCGAGCAAGCCTTTGTGATCAATGCGCAAAACTGTGTGCATTGTAAAACCTGTGATATTAAAGATCCAAGCCAAAATATCACCTGGGTCACTCCTGAAGGTGCTGGCGGTCCTAACTACCCCAATATGTAACAACCTTTCTAAAGAAATTATAAACTTATCCTAAATTGCAGGGGCTTCGGCCCCTTTTTTGCGCTATGCTGTTAAGTAATATGAATAAATGAGAGTGTGTTATGGCGTCGTCGAATGTAATTTTTCGTTTTTTAGCAGAGCCTACCGATGTAAATTTTGGTGGAAAGGTGCATGGTGGTGTGGTCATGAAGTGGATTGACCAAGCAGGCTATGCCTGTGCTGCAGGTTGGAGCGGTCATTACTGCGTAACCGTATCGGTTGCGGGCGTTAAGTTTAGCCGTCCTATTTTGGTTGGCCAAATTGTTGAAGTGGAAGCCAAAATTGCACACACTGGTAAAACCAGTATGCAAATTTTCATTCAAGTACGCTGTGGCGACCCTAAAACCCAAAACTTAGTTGAAACTAATCATTGTGTAATAAGTTTTGTTGCTATGGATGAGACGGGTTACCCTGTTGCCGTTCCTGAATTCACATCTGTTACTGACGAAGATAAAAAGCTAGAAAATTACGCCATTAAAATGAAACAAATAGCGATAGAAACAGAAAACTTACTTTATCAAGTCTAATTCGGTACCTTTTGCAGGTATGTATAAACTACAACAAGCTGTAAATTCTACAATTTTTATTTTTTTACAAATTAACAGTACGCTTAACAGTTGAATGTTTTGCGTACTAAAACCACCAAAAAAGTTCAATAAACACACTTTAAGAGCAAATATTAAACAAAAAAATTATTGGCATGTTCACTGCAATTAGTAAATCGACGTTTGATGAATCTATCGAACATTAGATTTTATTTTTTAAAGGAGCTATACAATGATTAAAACACTTTCTCTTTCTGCACTTGCTTTAGCAACACTGGGTTTTAATTCAGCAGCACAGGCTGATGTTACCGACATGGACTCTCCACGTATTTATACGGGTATTGGTTACGGCCAATATTCATTTCAGTTTGAAGATAGCGAAAACGACACCGATTTCGATGACGACGCGCAAATGTTAAAAGGTTATATCGGCACTCAATTTAATGAACATTTAAGCCTTGAACTTGCCTATCAAAATTTTGATGAAGTGAGTGACATAGACAGTAAAGCAGAAATTGATGGGGTATCACTAGCAGCGCGTTTTGCAGCGCCAATCACTGAAGATTTTTCTGTTTATGCAAAAGGCGGTTGGTTTGAATGGGATGCTGATTTAACTCAAGAACTACCAGTAGGCAGCGTTAGCGTATCACAAGACGGTGGTGACGTATTTTATGGTGCAGGTATTGAATATGCTTTCACAACCAATATGCAAGTGCGTTTAGAGTATGAGCGTTACGAATTAGATGATGATATTGATCCAGAAATGGACGTTGCGTCAGTATCTTTCCAATATATGTTTTAATAACAACTCAATAGTTGCAATGTAAGGGTAAGGCTAGGTTTAGCCTTGCCCTTTTTTATTCCACATTTAAACCAATCAGTCTAAACTCTCTTTATGCTGATTATATTAAGCTAATGCCACCAATGGTAATTACAGGTAGAATACCCCCCTATTTTATTTGTTAGCGAGCATTATGAGCGATTATCAGATTTCGGCTATTGGCCATATTCAATCACCGTATAAACAAAAGTTTGCCATTCCTAGACAACCTCGATTAGTGCCAGAAGCAAAAGCTAAACTTATTTTTGCTCCAGATTTTAATCGTGAAGAATTTGTTCGTGGTTTAGATGAATTTAGCCACATTTGGCTGTTATTTCGTTTTCATGAAACCGCGGATAAAGGCTATTCAGCAATGGTGCGCCCGCCGCGCCTTGGTGGCAATGAACGTAAAGGCGTTTTTGCCACACGCGCTACATTCAGACCTAACGCTATAGGGATGAGTGCTGTTAAGTTAGAGGGAATTGAATACAAAAATGGGCAGTTAGCGTTATTGCTCGCCGGTATTGATTTACTTGATGGTACACCTATTGTTGATATTAAGCCTTATTTGCCCTATTCAGACGCTTTACCTGATGCAAGCGCTGGATTTGCCGATACGCGTCCAGAAACTCAAATGAGTGTTGAATTTAGTGAGCAAGCTTTGGAATTTATAAATAAACAAAGCCACTATCCTGAGCTACAAGCATTTATCAGCAATGTGCTAAAACAAGATCCTCGCCCAGCGTATAAAAAGCAAAAACAAGGCATGCAAAGTTATGGTATGAATTTGTATGAATACAACATTACCTGGCAAGTGACTGACTCTCATCATCTGGTTACTCATATAGAGCCCAGTTAAACTAACTTTAAAACCCTGCTATGGCTATAAAATGCGATAAAAAATCACTTAGCGCTTTAGTGTCAATGCATCCGCTGGTAAACTGAGCGCCTTAATTAAAAGAACATATTACTCTATTTCGGAAAAAACATGCGTACTAGTCAATATATACTCGCTACACTTAAAGAAACGCCATCAGATGCGGAAATTGTATCGCATCAATTAATGCTTAGAGCCGGAATGATCCGTCGCGTCGCTTCGGGTTTATACACTTGGCTACCCTCTGGTTTACGTGTGCTTAGAAAAGTAGAAAACATTGTACGCGAAGAAATGGATAAAGCAGGCGCAATTGAAATGCTAATGCCAGTAATTCAACCGGCTGACTTATGGGAAGAATCGGGCCGCTGGAGTGAGTTTGGTCCAGAGCTTATGCGCTTTACCGATCGTCACAATCGTGAATTTGCTATGGGTCCTACCCATGAAGAAGTGATCACCGATTTTGTCCGCAAAGAAATTAACAGCTACAAGCAACTGCCTATTACTTTGTACCAAGTACAAACTAAAGTACGTGACGAACGTCGTCCGCGCTTTGGTGTTATGCGTGCTCGTGAATTTACTATGAAAGATGCCTACTCATTCCATTTAACCGATGAATGTTTAGATGCAACTTATCAAGTTATGCACAAAGCCTACTGTAATATTTTTGAACGTTTAGGCCTTGATTTCCGCCCTGTTATTGCTGATACCGGCTCTATAGGCGGTAGTGTATCGCATGAGTTTCACGTACTTGCTGAATCTGGCGAAGACGCTATTGCCTTTAGTGATGCTAGTGACTACGCCGCTAATATTGAAAAAGCAGAAGCGCTAGCGCCAACTGAATCGCGCCCACAAGCAAGCAAAGAGCTAAAAGCATTCCCAACGCCTGATGCTAAAACAATTAATGAGCTGAAAAAACACTATGGTGTAAAACCACATCGCGGTGTTAAAACACTGATTGTTTATGGCGCCCCTGATGAAGACGGAAAACGTGGCTTAGTTGCACTAGTACTGCGTGGCGATCACGAGCTTAATGAACTTAAAGCTGAAAAACACCCACTGGTTGCTGCACCATTAGAAATGGCAACCGAGGCAGATATTGTGGCTGCCATTGGCGCAAAACCGGGTTCTTTAGGCCCTGTTGGCTTAAACATGCCAATTATTGTTGATAGAACCGCGAATGTAATGGCTGATTTTGTAGCTGGTGCCAACAAAGACGATGAGCACTTTAGTGGTATTAACTGGGATCGCGACGTAACAGACTACGAGGTTGCTGATATCCGTAATATTGTTGAGGGCGATCCTAGCCCGTGTGGTCAAGGCACGTTGCAAATTAAGCGCGGTATTGAAGTTGGTCATATTTTCCAACTAGGTACTAAGTACTCAGAAGCAATGAAAGCAGGTGTATTAAGCGAATCGGGTAAAAACCAAACAATGACTATGGGTTGTTATGGTATTGGTGTATCGCGCGTAGTTGCCGCTGCCATTGAGCAAAATAATGACCAATACGGTATTACCTGGCCTAAAGCCATCGCCCCTTTCGATTTAGCAATTGTGCCAATGAATATGCATAAATCGCATCGCATCCCTGATATTGCTAATAATCTATATCAAGGTTTGAAAGATGCAGGTTTAGATGTGCTATTTGATGACCGTAAAGAGCGCCCTGGTGTTATGTTTAACGACATGGAATTACTCGGTGTACCTTACACACTTGTAATTGGTGAGCGTAACCTTGATGAAAACAAGGTAGAACTTAAAAACCGCCGCACTGGTGAAAAGCTAATGATAGATATTGATAGCGCGATTGAAACAATCAAAAATCAATTTAATGCATAAGCTTAAAATTAATTAAAAAACCGCTGTATGGTTTTTTCATACAGCGGTTTTTTATTAATTTCTGTAAGCCAAGCTCGATTTTTTAAGTACTCATTTCAGCACTAAAACCTAGTAATAATTAATAAAAAAGGTCGCTCTGCGACCTTTTTTATACTTATGAATTATCTAAACAACACATCTTCACGATTAAACCATTTCACACAAAATGCCAGGAGTGCCCCAGCGATGATTGCTGTTGCTAGGAATATCAATCCCACTAGCGTGTAATCAACGGTGCCTTTAACAATTTCTTTAATCGCTAAGGCGACGTTAGTCACGGGAATAAACGCCGTTTTAGAAGTCAGTTCCATGTTAGGCATTATTGAAATAATAATCGGGAAAAACACGACCATGCTTAATGGCGTCATGTAATTTTGCGCTTCTTTAAACGAGCGTGCATAGATTGATATTGCCAGAGCTAATGCAGAAAAGGTTGCAGCTATAGGCAATAATAAGACAAAAATCATTAGTAAGTCTGTGATAGCCAATGTACTAAAAGCGGCTTTAATAAATTCAAGATCAGCAAAAGCCAGCGCTAAGGCTATCCAACACCCCATACTAATTACGGTTATAGTGGTTGATGCAATTGACGTGGTTAGTAGAGTAATGAATTTACCCAATACTAGCTCGGTACGAGTAATAGGTGTAAGTAATAAGGTTTCTAAGGTACCTCGTTCTTTTTCACCGGCCCCTAAATCAATAGCAGGATACGTTGCGCCTACCAGTACTAACGGAATAAGTAGATAAGGTAAAAACCCACCCACTTTTTCACCTAGGTTTTCACGCTTATCGGCAGTGTCTACTTTAACTACATTAACTGGCTTTAAAATAGATTCTTGTGCGCTTTTATCTATACCAAAGCTCAATAATTTACTTTCTTGTAAAGTATCGCTGTACTCTTTAGCAAGCTCTTTGACACGCTCAAATAAGAAGTTAATTGATTTTGAATCATTAAATACAACTTGCCATTCGCTTTGCTTTTGCTCATTTAATGTTTGCACTGCATCACTTGGCAGGTATATTCCCATGTCGATATCGCCGGCGTTTACACCAGCTTTTAGCTCCTCAATACTGTTGAAGGTTTTATCACCTTTATATAACTCAAAGCTTTTGTGATAAAACACTTTATCAGTAAATTCTGGTGCATAGTCGCCATTGATAATCACATAGGTATTTACTTTTTGTTCAGCATCAAGCGCAGCTTGCGAGGATATAAACGCAACCACAGCAAATAACAACGGGAAAACCACAATAGGAAATACCACCACGAACAATAAGGTTTTTTTATCGCGTAGTAGCTCTGTTAATTCCTTTTTAAATACTTCAAACATCATGTTTCTCCGTTAATATGTTCATAAACGCTTGATTTAATTCTTCACTGTTGCCTGCCTGTTTAAATTCAGCAAGCGTGCCATCAAAACAACTAACGCCTTCATTAATTACCGCAACGCGGTCACATAAAAGTGCTACTTCATCTAAATGATGCGTAGAAAAAATAACAGGAATACCTTGTGCTTTTAAGCCTTTAATAAAGTTGATCACCGTTTGGGTGGTCATAATATCGAGGCCGGTAGTTGGCTCATCGAGAATAACAACGTCTGGGTGGTGTACCACAGCACGCGCTATATTGGCTTTTTGCTTCATGCCGGTTGATAGGTTCTCAGCGCGTTTATCAATAAATTTATGCATATCAAGTAAGGTAAATAATTCTTCACAGCGTGCCTTAATAGCCTGCTTGCTCATGCCGTGCAGTTTTGCAAAGTACTCTATGTTTTCTTTTACCGTTAAACGACCATATAAACCAGTAGAGCCAGATAAAAAACCAATACACTTGCGCCCAATGAGTGGCTTTTTAATTATGTCGTTTCCTGCAATAGTAATACTGCCATCATCCGGTTTTAAAGCGGTAGAGATCATTCTTAACGTCGTGGTTTTGCCCGCGCCATTCGGTCCTAATAGCCCTAGTACTTCGCCTTTTGCACAGCTAAAGCTGACATTTTTAACCGAGTGAAAATAATCTTTATCTTCACGGGGGTCTATATCATCTATTTTATTTTTTTTATGATCTTTAGTGAGCTTAAACTTCTTTTTAAGCGCGGTAACTTCTATCATTTTCGTGTCCTTCGTTTCGGTCTAAAATAGTCCGTGTTATCGTAAAATGATGGATTGTTATTCTCATCAAACCAACCAGGAACACCTAATAAAGGTAAAGGTGAAAGCTGTTTGTTATCGGCTAAACAATCATCAGTTTTAATCATCTCATAAAGGCGCTGATCTAGGTACTGGTATTGAGTTACTAAATCTTTACAAAATATTTCATCCGGTACATTTACAAATAAGGCTTTGCCAGTCAGTCCAATATAAGGTTTGGTTAACATTTCATAATTAGCATGGCCAAACATGAAAGGCGCAATGGTTTTACCCCACTGTACTTTGTGCTCTACAAATGCAGTCTTCCATTGATGATCTCTTAACCACTCTTTCCACTGTGATTCGCTGACAGCTAGCACAACCCCACACTCGTCAAACAAGGTCAGTGCGTTACGGTGTTTACTTCGTTGTTTTAATCCATGCAACGCTATTTCATCAACATGACGCTGATTAATAAGGGCTTTTGTTTTTGGAAATAAGCACCAAATAAAACCACCAAACAGATCATGCCAGTTTTGTTGTCGGGTGGGCACGTCCCCTGTTTCAAAAATGACTTGTTCATAATAGCGCTCAGCAAAATCAACCTTGGCATCATCGACAAAACGAATTGGCAGATTATTAGCATTGATGGCGTTTAAATACGGGGTAAAGTACGCAGGCTCAGGCCAGTCTGTTTGCTGATCTATTTTAAACAGCTGACGAAGGTGCTCAAATGCACCTCCATTTATACTCGTTACTTGAAATTGTTCTGGGGGAGTAAAACGCTTCATTGTTACCTTTACTGTACATTTTTATCAGCAACAGTTTACCGCAAAAACTGGTTCTAATTAACAGAAGTTCATATACTAATGCCACTTAGAACAAAAAAAGAGCCAATATGAAACGTTATTTTTCTTTGACCCTAATAACAACGGCAATTTTAGCCGGCTGTGCAACAACAAGTATTACATCTGATGATGTCGCTAAAGGCTACAACAGCATTCAAGCGGATGAAATTGCTAAGCATGTAAAAGTGTTAGCTTCTGATGAATTTGGTGGACGTGCTCCTTCATCTGAAGGTGAAAAGCTTACGCTTGATTACTTAACAAAAGAATTTACTGCTTTAGGCTTTGAGCCGGGTAATGGCGACAGCTTTTTCCAAGAAGTGCCGCTTGTATCGTTAGAAGCAGACTCTGATATGGTGCTTAATATTGGCGGTAAAGACTACCAATACAAAAAAGACATGGTTATGGGTAGTAGCCGTATTAGTGCGCAAGAAGGAATTGAAAACTCGGAGCTTGTATTTGTGGGCTACGGTGTTAACGCACCTGAATATAACTGGAATGATTACGAAGGCCTAGATGTTAAAGGTAAAACCGTTGTTATGCTGGTAAACGATCCGGGTTTTGCAACTAAAGATCCTGCTTTATTCACCGGCGATGCAATGACCTATTACGGGCGTTGGACTTACAAATACGAAGAAGCAAGCCGTCAAGGTGCTGCTGGTGCTATTATTATTCATGAAACTGCTCCAGCGTCTTACCCTTGGTCTGTGGTTGAGAACTCATGGAGTGGCGAGCAATTTGGTTTCGTAAAAGAAAACAATAATATGGACCGTGTTGCTGTTGAAGGTTGGGTTACTGTTGATGTTGCAAAAGAGCTTTTTTCTAAAGCAGGCCTTAATTTTGAAACCGCCAAAGCAAACGCTGCCAAAGGTGCTTACCATGTTGATATGGGCGATTTAACAGCCACTGTGAATGTAAAAAACACCATCAAAAAATCGGTATCTTATAACTTCATTGCCACTCTTCCTGGTAGTAAAACACCCGATGAGCATATTATTTACTCTGCGCATTGGGATCATTTAGGAACGGATAAAAATCGTAAAGGCGATCAAATTTATAATGGTGCCCACGATAATGCGACAGGTACAGCCGGTATGATAGAAGTTGCCGAAGCCTTTACCAAACTAGGTAAACGCCCTGACCGTTCAATGACCTTTTTAGCGGTAACCGCTGAAGAGCAAGGTTTATTAGGCTCGAAATATTATGCCGCGAATCCAGTTATTCCAGCTAATAAAACCGTTGCAAATATTAATATGGACAGCTTAAACCTATTAGGTAAAGTAAAAGATATTAGTGTGGTGGGTATTGGTAAATCACAAATGGATGAGCTATTAGCAACTGCGGCCAAAGAGCAAGGCAGAACAGTATCGGGCGACCCTAAACCATCTTCAGGTGGCTACTACCGCTCAGATCACTTTGCCTTTGCTAATATGGGTGTTCCTGCCATGTATGCCGGTGGCGGTACACAAGCGTTTGACGATGAAACTGCAAATTACCGTAAGCGTATGAGCTTAGTACTGCGTGGTTGTTACCATCAACCTTGTGATAGATACCGCGATGAGTGGGATTTATCAGGTGCGGTTCAAGATTTACAATTATTTTATAAAGTAGGTTTTGATATTTCACAACAAACTCAGTGGCCTACGTGGAATGAAAACTCAGAGTTTCAACGTAAAAAGTAACTACTGCGGCAACACTTAAATGATATTGATTATCATTTAATAAAATAGTACAGTGCGATCTCATTCTTTAATTAGGTCGTACTGTATGTTTTTAACATCCCATTTAGGAGTTATTTCGCCAGCTGCAAAACGTGTTTTTCATCAAAATAAACGCCTAATTTTACCTCTGTTAATTTTAGTCTGTTTAGCCCTGCCCGATTTACGCACCATAACAATTACTGCACTCAGTGATGCTTTTTTTCAAGTGAGTGTGTTTGTTGCTGCGACCTTATTTATTTACTACTACGCGATTGATCATTTACCCCAACTAGAGCTTCGTTACCTAAATGCTAAGTCACCGGTATTAGAGGTCAGCTTTGCTGCTTTTTTAGGCATGTTACCAGGCTGTGGTGGCGCGATTATTGTGGTGACTCAATTTACAAAAGGCCAAGCTAGCTTTGGCGCAATTGTGGCTGTATTAACGGCGACTATGGGTGATGCCGCGTTTTTATTATTAGCGACTCGCCCTACCGAGGGTTTAACCATCATGGCAATAGGGTTTGTGGTTGGTTCTGTAACGGGTTTAATCGTCAACACACTTCATAAAACAGGCTACTTATGCCCAACTGATCAAAAGCACACACCACAGATTACCCTTTTACCGACGAAGATAATTACGCTCAGTAAGCCTATTTGGTACATCGCTATTATTCCGGGGTTACTCATTGCCTTTTTACTCGCTTTTAATATTGATTTGAGCCAATTTGGGCAGTACACCACATTCACTGTTACTCATTTTGGCGCATTAATGGCGTTGTTTGTCGTATTTATGTGGGCGTTATCTTCAAAAGGTGAAAGCTATAAAGAAGTAACCTCAGAAGATGATATATGCAGTCCACCTTCAAAACTCACAAAAGTACTGCAAGATACTCATTTTGTAACCGCGTGGGTGGTTGCCTCCTTTATATTATTTGAACTACTGGTAACAGTGTTTGGCCTTGACTTAAAAACATGGTTTTTAAATTATGCTTATATGGCCCCGCTCATAGCGGTATTAATTGGTTTTTTACCTGGCTGTGGCCCGCAAATAATTGTTACCACTTTATATATTCAAGGGGTTATTCCGTTTAGCGCATTAGCGGCCAATGCCATTTCCAACGATGGCGATGCGCTTTTCCCAGCCATTGCCATGACACCTAAAGCGGCTATTATTGCTACAATTTATACCGCCATACCGGCATTAATGGTTGGTTATGGCCTGTATTTTCTGAGCTAAATCAGTCTAGCTTTTATTTATTTAGTTATAAAAAAACCAGCTAGTTGCTGGTTTTTTAATTTATAAATGAATATAAAGACTTAGCGCATAGCCATCATCATTTTAGCTGGCTGCTCTAAGTATTCTTTCCATAAATTATTAAAGCGCGCGATAGTGCCGCCATCAATTACACGGTGATCCCCTGACCAACTTACTTGCATAATTGCACGCGATACCACTTGCCCTTGCTCGTCAAAGCGCGGAAGGTGCTGTAATTTACCTAAGGCAACAATCGCCACTTCTGGCTTATTAATAATTGGTGTAGCTATAGTGCCACCAATTGCACCAATATTAGAAATACTAATAGTACCGCCTTTTAAATCATCTGGTGCTACGCGGCCTTCTCGAGCTGAGTCAGTTAATTGCGTTAAATTATTAGCCACCTCTACAATACTCTTAGTTTGGCAGGCTTTAATATTTGGTACTAATAAGCCCACTTTAGAGTCCACTGCAACCCCAATATTGTGATCATCATAGTAGGTAATTTCACTGCAATCATCATTTACTTTTGAGTTAAGTACCGGGAATTCAGTCATTGCCAAAGATAATGCCTTAATAAAAAACGGCATCATCGTAAGTTTAACGCCCTGTGCTTTATATTGCTCTTTAAGATCAGTTCGAAGTGCAATTAAATCAGTTAGATCAATTTCGTCACTGTAAGTAAAGTGCGGAATCGTTGAAACTGAAGCCACCATTTGTTTTGCCATGGCCGCTTTAATGCCTTTAATTACTTCTGTTCGCGTTCCACCCGCGCTAGTTGCGTGTTCAGTACTAAGAGTGTTTTTACTCTGGGTAGTTTGTGGCTTGTTAAGCTCAGAGGTATCCATGCCAGATGGCACTTCATTTTTTATAAACGCTTCAATATCTTGTTTATAAATACGGCCATTTTTACCACTACCTGGTACGCAGGTTAAATCAACGTCAAGCTCACGCGCTTTACGCCTAACCGCCGGTGATGCAACCGCTTTTTCGTTAACTATTGCAGTTTGCGTTTGCTTAGCAGGTGCGTCTGACGTTGCGTTACTTTGTGCTTTTACAACTGCTTGGTTAACATCAACGTCTTCTTTTGCGACTTGCCCTGCAACCGTCATTTGAAATAATGGGCTATGCACCTTCGCAATTTCACCTTTTTGATAATACAGCTTTTGCACTGTACCGGTGTATTTAGCTGGTATTTGTACTAATGCTTTATCGGTCATTACATCACAAACGGCTTGATCTTCTTCTATTTCATCGCCCTCTGCAACTAACCATTCAACAATTTCACACTCAACAATACCTTCACCAATGTCGGGTAAAATAAAGTCTTCTAAGTGTTCACGAGTACTTGTTGGTGAAGAAGCTGTTTGAGTCTCTTCACTAGGCGCTTCACCGGCAACATCCATTGCAAATAACGGCGCATGTACTTTAGCAATATCGCCTTTTTTACAATGCAGCTTAGTGATCACCCCATCGTGTACCGCTGGAATTTGCACTAAGGCTTTATCTGTCATCACATCACAAATAGGCTGATCTTCTTTTACAGTGTCGCCCTCTTGTACCAGCCATTCGACTACTTCGCATTCAACTATGCCTTCACCAATGTCAGGTAATATAAAATCTTTAGCCATGGAAACCCCTAAAAGTTCACTGATTGTTTAATTGCGGCCATTACTTTTAATGCATCTGGAACATATTCTTTTTCGAGCGCCAGCGGGTATGGCGTATCTAGGCCACAAACACGTAAAATAGGCGACTCTAAATGCAGAAAACACTCTTGAGCGATGGTTGCGGCTATTTCTGCGCCAAAACCGTTAGTAATAGGTGCTTCATGACTAACAATAAGACGGCCTGTTTTAGTCACTGATTTAGCAATCGTTTCAACATCCCATGGTAAAATACTGCGAAGGTCAATCACTTCACAGCTAATGCCCTGTTTACTGGCTTGCTTTGCCGCTGCTTCTATAATTTCCATTTGTGCACCCCACGCTAATAAAGTAACGTCAGTACCCTCTTGAACCACTTCAGCTTTACCAAGTTCAATGCTGTAATCTTCCTCAGGCACTTCACCAGTTGAAGCACGGTATAAACGTTTGGGCTCAAAAAATAGCACTGGGTTGTCGTCTTTAATACACGCACGCAGTAAGCCTTTAGCTTGGTACGGGTTACGCGGCACGACAATTTTTAACCCTGGCGTGTGAGCAAAGTACGCTTCTGGCGATTGCGAGTGATACAAACCACCAGCAATACCGCCACCGTAAGGTGTACGAATCGTTAGATTACCCACATTAAACTCATTACCACTACGATAACGAAACTTAGCCGATTCATTCACAATTTGATCAAACGCAGGAAAGATGTAATCAGCAAATTGAATCTCTGCCAATGCAGGTGCACCAAAGGCTGCCAAACCATTTGCAAAGCCTAAAATACCTTGCTCTGTGAGCGGGGTATTGAATACGCGATGCTTACCGTACTTTTCTTGTAACCCTGATGTTGCTCTAAAAACACCGCCAAAATAACCCACGTCTTCACCAAAAATACACGCTTGAGGATGTTCATTCATGGTGATATCTAAAGCAGAATTAATTGCATGTAGCATGTTCATTTTAGCCATTACTTAATTCTCCCTGCTGTTGTTGGGTAGGCGTCTGGATGTGCTTTTATATGCGTTTTAAGTTCATCATATTGACGTTGTAAAGATGGAATTGGCGTATCGTAAACATCTGAAATTAGCTCTTCTAACGCCGGCTTATCAATTACTTCAGCGCGTTTTAGTGCCGCTAAAATATCATCACGAATTGTTTCTTTCGCTTTGATATCTTCTGCGTCATCTAACCAATTTTGTTTTACTAACCATTTTCTAAAGCGCTCAATTGGGCATGTTTTATAGTTTGCTTCTTCATCTTTTGAACGGTAACCGCTTGGATCATCTGATGTTGAATGCGCACCTAAACGATACGCTATCGATTCAATTAATACCGGTTCACCTTGTGTTGCAGCAATTTTGCGGGCTTTTTTAGTAGCCGCGTAAACGGCGAGCGCATCACTGCCATCAACACGAATAGTTTTAATACCATAACCCACACCACGCGATGCAATCCCATCGCCTTTAAATTGCTCATCGGCTGGGGTTGAAATAGCATAACCATTGTTACGTGCAAAAAAGATAACCGGTGCTTTATGTACTGCAGCCATATTTAAGCCTGCATGAAAATCACCTTCTGAAGCAGCCCCTTCACCAAAATAACAAATAGTAACGTTATCAATAGTACTTGCTAGTTCACCTGTTTTAGCATCAATGTGTTTTACTTTTTGACCATATGCGTAACCCGTAGCCTGTGGAATTTGTGTTCCCAAAGGTGATGAAATGGTCATGTAGTTAAGTGCTTTAGAGCCATAATGGATCGGCATTTGACGGCCTTTACCTAAATCTAATTCATTAGAAAACATTTGGTTCATAAATTGATCAAGGGTAAATCCACGGTAGTGCAAGGCTGCTTGTTCACGGTATTGCGCCATGATCATGTCATCTTGTTCAAGGGCTGCAGCAGAGGCTGTTACCGCCGCTTCTTCCCCTAAACATTGCATGTAAAAGCTGACGCGGCCTTGGCGTTGAGCACCCTGCATACGTTCATCCAATAAACGAATAAAACGCATGGTTTCGTATAATTTAATAGCGGTGTGTTTAGAAATATCAGGTGCAGGAGCACTAGGATGAATGTCGCCGTCCTCAGTTAAAATACTCAGGGTTGGAATATTAAGTGCGTGGCCGTCAATAAACTCAAGCTCATGATTAATATTCAGCGATACGTTATTGGGATTACTCATAACCTACCTTCTTTTGTTGTCGGTATCACAGCGCCCCTTTGGATTATTATTATGGGTGATAGTTGCTGAATAAACTTTGCAACATCTGCACTGTATTTAATTAAAGCTGCCAACACTTTACGTTAACGTAAAGTGTTATTCAACAAAACTGTGACCAAAGAAAAGTAAATAATGAGCAAAAAACTGGCAAGTTAACTATACATAAAATTAACCACTTATTAATCAGTTGGTTAAACTTTCATAACAAGTGGTCTGATGTGTTGATTTAGCTAAAGCGGCTATCCACTTGCATAGGGACTACCGTGAGTAATGCACGTTGCCCAATGGCAACCTGTGCGTTAGGAAAAATAATTGCTTCCCCTTCTACGTCGGCATATATGGCATTATCGCCATCGGTGGCTAAAAGCTCACCCTTTGCAAACCCTGTAAAATTCTCGGCATCGTCAGAAAACGGAAAACTAAAGTTTTGCTCTGTGCGGTTAATAGTTCGATGAACAGAAAACAACTCAAAGTCGCTTGCATTAAATTCTGGGTATTTTACTTCTTTTTGGCTAATTAATGCAGTTAGAGTTTGTTTTGTTTTTGCAAAGCGTGACATGTCGTTTTCACCAAAGGGTTTCACTTGCCCAAGCTCTACAGTAAATGAGTCAGCCCCATGCACAAACGACGAATAGTAGCTAAACGTGGTAGCAGGCGACTTCATCATCAATACTGTATTCACACCACAGCTTAATAAGAACTGCAGTTGCGACTTTTTCCAAGGCTTGCCATGTAAGAATGGGTAAACAGCAAATTTTTCGTTTTTAGAACCGCGAATAGCGGTATGTAAATCATAATGACAGCGATACGTACCCTGCTCTGAACGCGCATAAAAATCGCTAACATATTGCTCAAGTTTATCAGCGCGAACGCGTTCGTCGTTCATCGCAATGCCATCAACAGTGTGGTGGCCGTTAAACAAGCGGTTTAAGTTCTCTTCTACAAATCGTTTACCAATATTAATTGACTGAGGATTACCAAAAATAAATAAAACACGTTGTTGTAATTCAAGTTGCCCACTAATAATGTGTTTAATGAGTTCATCGCAAATTTCAATGGGGGCTGTTTCATTGCCATGAATGGCACTGGATAGCACCACATTTTTTGAAGTTATACAATCTGGTTCAAACTCAATTACTCCGGTATCGTGTATGGTAACCTGAGTATTGTTATTAAGCGTAAATTGACCTGCCTCTAAATGCCATTCATGGTTACGCGAAAGCGTTAAAAAATCACCATCTTGTTTTAATTGATTAATATATTCTGCAGTGGCTGACATAACGATAAAAGCCCTTTTTTTAAAATTATAGATACAAAAACGGCTGATAAAATCAGCCGTTTTTAGTTGTAATTGCATATTAGCTAATCACTGAATCAACCAGTTTTTTAGCTTCTTTTTCTAATAAAGCTAAGTGCTCTTCGCCTTTAAATGATTCTAAGTAAATTTTATAAATATCTTCCGTACCTGACGGACGCGCCGCAAACCAGCCGCTTTCAGTTACCACTTTTAGCCCACCAATAGCTGCATTATTACCTGGCGCATGAGTTAGCTTTTGTAAAATAGGCTCACCCGCTAAGGTATCTGCTTTTACGTCATCAGCACTGAGTGCTTTTAATCGCGACTTTTGCTCAGGCGTTGCTGGCGCATCTAGGCGTTTATAAAGTGGCGCACCAAATTCTTGCTCTAGTTCTTTATACAGCGCAGACGGTGTTTTACCTGTAACTGCAAGAATTTCAGCGGCGAGTAAGCCCATGATAAAGCCATCTTTATCTGTACACCAAACCGTGCCATCAAAACGTAAGAAAGCCGCACCAGCGCTTTCTTCACCACCAAAGGCCAATTTGCCTTTGTTTAAACCCTCAACAAACCATTTAAAGCCAACGGGTACTTCTTTTACTTTACGCTTGTTGCGCTCAGTTACCTTGTCAATCATTGAGCTAGAAACAAGGGTTTTACCGATTTCAACACTGGCATCCCAATCACGATGCGTTAGTAAATAGTCAATCGCTACGGCTAAAAAGTGATTAGGATTCATTAACCCATCTGGTGTTACTATGCCGTGACGGTCATAATCAGGGTCATTACCAATCGATAAATCAAAATCATCTTTAAGCGCAATTAAATTAGCCATTGAATAAGGTGATGAGCAATCCATACGAATTTTGCCATCTTTATCAAGCGGCATAAATGCAAAACGTGGATCAACACTGTCATTAACGACCGTTAAATCTAAATTATATTTTTGCGCAATCACTGGCCAAAAGTTAATGCCTGAGCCACCTAATGGATCAATACCAATCTTGATGCCTGCATCGCTAATCGCTTTTAAATTAATAATGTTTTTTAAATCATCAATATAAGGCGTCATTAAATCTTCGTAGCGAATAAAACCAGAACGTGAAGCTTTAGCAAAAGGAAACAGTTCTACTTCAACTAAGTCTTCTAATAATAATTGATTGGCTCTGTCTTCAATCCATTTTGTAACGTCTGTGTCTGCAGGACCGCCATTGGGCGGGTTATATTTAAAACCGCCATCTTCTGGTGGATTATGAGATGGAGTCACTACAATGCCATCGGCAAGCTCATTAGGATGATTTTTATTATAACTAACAATAGCATGGCTAATAACTGGCGTTGGAGTAAAGTCACCATTTTCTTGGGTGATAACTTGGACTTCATTAGCAACCAACACTTCAATTGCTGAGTTAAAGGCCGCCTCGCTCAGTGCGTGGGTATCTTTACCTAAAAATAACGGACCAAATATATCGTTCTGTTTTCTGTAATCACAAATAGCTTGGGTAATTGATAATATGTGCGATTCGTTAAATTTTACATCGTAGGCACAGCCTCGATGCCCTGAGGTGCCAAATGCAACACAGTGCTCGGGGTTTTGCTCTAAGTCAGGCTCATTTAAATAATACGCAGACACTAACTTTGGTACATTCACTAAAGCCGATTGTGGTGCAGTTTTACCTGCGCCGGAATGAATTGCCATGGTCTTTCCTTAAAGATAATCACGAATTTTTTCAGCTTGCTCGTTGCTGTAGCCTAAACTAAGTGCAACTTCATGCAGCATCATTTTTTTACGCGTGGTATTAGAATTGGTCATCACCCAATATTCACTGTCAGTGATATTTTTTGGGTTCATACTACTACCGCTATTCACTAAGTCTTCTTTACTGGTCGCGAAGTAAACACGATCTCGACCTTTAATATCTAGCACCGCAGAGAAGTCTGTTTTATGCGTTCGATAAAATGCACTTAAAATAAATAAAAAACGACCTACAACGCCTTTTTGCATCGCCAATTCTTCTTTATTTAAAATATTAAATACGTTTGCATTTTTTTTATTTACCGGCGGTTTTGCCACTTGGGTTGGCTGTTCAACGTCTGCTATAGGTTGTTCAAGTGATGAATTAGACACACTAACGGTTTCATTTTTATGATCAGTGTCTAGTTTAGTGGTGTTAATTTTTTCGCCGTTGAGATTTAATAAACGACGTAAAATAGTGGATGCACTCTCACCAATACTCTGTGTATTGCTTGCAATGTACTGATATAACTCGTCGTCTATGTCGATTTGTTTCATGTTCTTCCTGTCATTACGGGTCACATTTTTCTTTCGATATGATTATACCCAAATCACCTCAAGATGCGAGTTTCAGTTGGAATTAAAAGCGATTTAGGCAAGGCATTGATTGCAAACAATAGTCGTTCTATTGCTAAAACCAATAACGCAGTATAAATCGCTTTTAAACCAACCCTCTGGGCGTTTCACAGGAACTTACTCTCATCGTTGTTAATTTTTAAAAGGGATCACCATTGTTGCAAACTAACGCCTTGATATTAAGCCCCGGTGAAACGCTGAATTCTGTATCTTGTGATGGTTTGGGTATATACCCAATCCAGTTAGAAATGCGAGTTACAACCAACGCGACCCTAAACATAGTTGTAATTAATAATTACTAAATAATCAGGAAGCTAGGTATTTTTGAGTCCAACATACAAATAATATCTGTATTTTTTGCTTTTTAGGGTAATGCTCGGCAAACTATGCGCAAAATTGAAGGAGGCGTCTATGCAATTAAATTACAAACAAATTGGTCAAGGTCCAAATGTTATTTTGATCCATGGACTGTTTGGCTCTTTAGAAAACCTTAATGTGATTGCAAAACCATTAAGCGAGCATTTTTGTGTAACCAACGTTGATTTACGTAATCATGGCCTTTCGCCCCACAGCGATGAAATGGATTATACTGCAATGGCTAATGATGTTGTTGAATTAATGACGGCATTAAACATACAAAAAGCGCATCTGGTTGGGCACTCTATGGGCGGCAAAGTGGCGATGCAAATAGCACTGAGCCATACTGATTTAGTCGATAAACTAGTGGTTCTTGATATTGCGCCTGTGAGCTACCCTGCGCGCCATACTCAAATACTTGAGGCTTTAAATGCAGTTAAAAATGCAGATATTAGTGATAGAAAGCAAGCTGATTTAGTAATGCAACCGTATATAGAGGAGTTAGGTGTACGTCAGTTTTTATTAAAAAGCTTATATAAAAATGATGATGGGCACTTTGTTTGGCGCTTTAATTTACCTGTGCTCGATAATAAATATTCAACTATTACCGCAAACATTAATGCAAATAATTCTTGTTTGTGCGAAACTCTGTTTATTAAAGGTAATGACTCTGACTACATTTTAACCGAGCATCGCGAAGCGATTAATGCGCTGTTTAAAAACGTCAGTGCAAAAATCATTCATGGTGCGGGTCATTGGTTACATGCCCAAAAACCACAGGCTGTAAACAAAGCAATCAATGATTTTTTAACTGCAGTTTAATGTTATTTTTATGGCGTGTTTTTGATTTATCACACTAAATAATTAAAGATTTATGTGCTATAGTACGCGCCGTTTAATTTAAAGGTTATACGTCGATGGTCAGTCAGTTTATTAACGAATTTGATACCTTAGGGTTGTATTTTGGCTTAGCAGGTATTTTTATTTTTATCGGCTTGGCAATTAAAGACGTACTGAAAAGCGGCAATGTGCCTAAATTTGGTCGTTATATTGTGTGGCTGGTACTCTTTTTAGGTTGCTCTGGCTTTATTGCCAAAGGACTTATTCAGGTATTTTGGCAAGGTGCGGGTGTAGGTTAAGCATGGCCAAGTCAGAAACAGATAGAACAACGCTTGATTTATTTGAATACGAGAAACGTCCAGGTAGACCTAAAACTAATCCCCTTCCTCGGGATATGCAGTTAAAGGTTAATAAACGTAATCAAATAAAAAGAGATAAGGCACGTGGTTTAAAGCGTGTTGAATTTAAAGTTTCGTCACAGCTGTATCAGGCACTGAGTGATATGGCAGATGCACAAAATATTAGCCGCAGTGCGTTGATCGAAACAATTTTACAAGAAAGATTGGCTATTGATAGATAAAAGGTTTAAATCCATGGCAAGTGTAGGCATTTTTTTCGGAAGTGACACAGGTAACACAGAACACGTAGCAAAAATGATCCAAAAAGAATTGGGTAAAAAGCTCGTTGCTGTGCATGACATTGCAAAAAGCTCTAAAGAAGAGATTGCTGAGTTTGATCTGATCTTATTCGGTATTCCAACTTGGTATTATGGTGAAGCACAATGTGATTGGGATGATTTCTTTCCTGAGCTTGAAGAAGTAAGCTTTGAAGGTAAACTAGTGGCTATTTTTGGCTGTGGCGACCAAGAAGACTATGCAGAATACTTCTTAGATGCTATGGGCATGATCAACGATATCGTAACAGAACGTGGCGCTATTGTTGTTGGCCATTGGCCAACAGACAGTTATGATTTTGAAGCATCAAAAGGCATGGCTGATGACAAACATTTTGTTGGTTTAGGTATTGATGAAGACCGTCAGCCAGAATTGACTGAGCAGCGTGTTAAGCAGTGGTGTGCTCAGGTATATGATGAAATGTGCTTAAGTGAGTTAGCAGATTAATCCCCCCCTTTTAAATGCTAACTGTTTAAAATATTATCAAACAGTTAGCATTTTCCGCGTTAATATTGATATAGATCAATTGTTCTTTGCACTTCCTGCTAAGGCACGTTATCCTAACTGTTATTGTGACGAGTACATCTTGCAAGATGTCTAGTATAACTAAATAAAATTGAGACAGATTTAATGACTGATCATAACTTGGAACTTAAAAAAGCCGGGCTAAAGGTAACTTTACCGCGTATTAAAATTTTAGAGATTCTTCAATCTCCAGATAACCAACACATAAGCGCTGAAGATGTTTACAAGGTTTTATTAGATCTAGGCGAAGAAATTGGTCTTGCGACTGTTTACCGTGTTTTAAACCAATTTGATGATGCAGGAATTGTAAGCCGTCACCACTTTGAAGGCGGTAAGTCAGTATTTGAACTTTCTGGCAGCACTCACCATGACCACTTAGTGTGTTTAAAATGTGGCAAGGTTGTTGAGTTTGAAGATGATTTAATTGAACGTCGTCAACTCGAAATAGCTGAAGAAAACGGTATTAAGCTGACCAATCACTCTCTTTACCTATATGGCGAATGTGAAGATAAAGACGCGTGTAAAGCGTTTGCGCAAAGCAATAGTTAAAAGCCTATTTAGTTTAATAAAAAAAACCTGCTATTAAGCAGGTTTTTTTATAACTAGAAAATAGAGCAGTATTATTTGTGCTCTATTTTAGCCCACGAATCACGTAAGCCTACCGTTTGGTTAAATACCAGGTTTTCTGATTTAGTATCACGTGAGAAATAACCGGTACGCTCAAACTGAAAACCTTGTGCAGGTACAGAATTAGCCAATGAAGGTTCAAGTTTAGCATTAGAAATAACCACTAATGAGTCTGGGTTTAACGTGCTTTCAAAGTCCTCTGCGGCTGCAGGGTTAGGCACACTGAATAAACGGTCATATAAACGTACTTCAGCTGTCACTGACTCAGGCGCTGATACCCAATGAATAACCCCTTTTACTTTACGACCATCGCTTGGATTTTTACCCAATGTTTCAGGATCGTAAGTACAGTAAATAGTGGTAATTTCACCATTGTCGTCTTTTTCAACACGCTCTGCCTTAATCACATAAGCACCACGTAAGCGTACTTCTTTATCAAGCACTAAACGTTTAAACTTATTGTTCGCTTCTTCACGGAAATCTTCGCGTTCGATAAAAATTTCACGCGTGAAAGGCACTTCACGGCGACCCATTTCTTCTTTATTTGGGTGATTAGCCACAGAAAGCGTTTCTACTTTATCGGCTTCATAATTCTCAATCACAATTTTCACTGGATCAAGTACAGCCATTGCACGCGGAGCATTTTCGTTTAAGTCATCACGGATACACGCTTCAAGCATGCCCATTTCAACCATATTTTCCTGCTTAGTAATACCGATACGCTGACAGAATTCACGCACAGATGCCGGTGTATAACCACGACGACGCAGACCCGCAATGGTTGGCATACGCGGATCATCCCACCCTTCTACGTGCTTATTAACCACTAAGTCATTAAGCTTACGCTTTGACATAATTGTGTATTCAAGGTTTAAACGTGAAAACTCAATTTGTTGCGGGTGACATTCAAGGCTGATGTTATCCAATACCCAGTCATATAAACGACGGTTATCTTGGAACTCTAGCGTACATAATGAATGAGTAATGCCTTCAAGTGCATCAGAAATACAATGCGTGAAGTCGTACATTGGGTAAATGCACCACTTATCCGCTGTTTGATGATGATTAGCAAAACGTATACGGTATATAATTGGATCGCGCAGCACCATAAATGAGCTGGCCATATCTATTTTAGCGCGAAGGACACATTCACCTTCTTTAAATTCACCGTTACGCATTTTTTCAAATAATGCGAGGTTTTCTTCAGGTGATGTTTCGCGGTATGGGCTGTTTTTACCAGGCTCTTTTAATGTACCACGGTATTCGCGAGCTTGATCTGCAGTTAAGAAACAAACATACGCTAAGCCTTTATTAATAAGCTCTACCGCATAACCATAAAGTAGATCAAAATAGTTTGACGAATACTTAATCTCACCATCCCAATTAAACCCTAACCACTGTACGTCTTCTTTAATTGAATTAACGTAGTTAATATCTTCTTTTTCTGGGTTTGTATCGTCAAAACGAAGGTTACATAAACCGTTATAGTCTTTGGCGATACCAAAATTTAAGCAAATTGATTTTGCATGGCCAATATGTAAAAAGCCATTAGGTTCAGGTGGGAAACGGGTATGCGTTGTGGCATGTTTTCCACTTGCTAAATCTTCATCAATTCGGGTTCTAATAAAGTTATTTGGGCGATTCTCGATTTCCGCCATAGGATTATAAACCTCTGTATATTGCGTGATAACAAAACTACTGCATTATTACAAAAACCAACCTTAACATACAGTAATAGATGCGGGTTTATGCAGTTATTACCAAAGTTTGTTAGATAAGGGATAGTTTATGAGCAAAATTTGTTTTAGCGCAATATTAAAGTCATTAAAGCGATTTATAGTAAACGAATAACCCCAACTTAAAGGAACGAAGATGGCCTCATTAAATCAACACCGCATATATATTCCAAGTAATGCACGTGCAAATCATTACTTATTAGCCGAAATTACACCTAATGAAGATTTTTATAAAAACTTCAGTAATATTAATGCTTGCTATGAACGAATTGCGCGTCAGTTATTTGCATCATGTGATGAATATGAACTGCATAATGTCCATTTACTCGCAAATGATAAACTCCCCGTGGTGAGATTTCATGATGAGTCTTACCAACTTGAAACCGATAAGCAAATGTTGTTTTTTTATAACCCTCGTTACCATGAAGCGCATAAACTTCATCACACAGAAAATCAGCAAAGTAAAAAAATACGCCTATTGTTTTTAGCTACTGGCGAAGATATACGTGCCCACTCAGCGCAATTTCATACCAATGTACAAAAAGTATTGAGTCATTTACAAGATCAGTTATTTTTAGACCAGCCAAGCTTTAAACTGCGCGATCATCAACATTTAACCTATGACTTATTCGCTAAAGAAAAAGGTAATAAAGAAAGCTATGGTTATAAACTAAGAAGTTTGTACCCTCGTTATCAATCCAGACAATGCGCAATACCTAGTAGCCATGCTGAAATGACTTACGTCACCTTCTCTATTCCCGTGTCACGTAATATTAAGACGCAATTTCAAACACAAATTAATAGCCAAACTTATAAGCCGTTTTATAACCACTTTTCGCAGTTATTTACTCAACTTTGTGAAGATAATAAACTCACCCATGCAGCGATGGTTGCCAATGGGGCAATGCCAATAATTCGTAATAGTGAAGTAGATAGAAATGAGGGAAATGGTGAGTTACAAAAAATTAGTTTTGATATAGAAGATTCAGCGCCGCAAATTAAAGTATTTTTTGATGAAAATAAACTCGTAGAGACGCTACATTTTGTGATTGTTGCCGCCGCACATAACAAACATGAGATTGGCTATGGTCGCTTTATGAACCAAGTAGAGAAAACCGTTCATGCATTCTGTGATGAATTAGCTATTAATAAGCAGCGCCAAGATTTATCTCTGCGATTTTTTCAACATATTAGTTACCCGTTTTAAGATTAAGGGTAATACGCTCTAGTCATAGATAACAAAAAGGCTCGCAATTGCGAGCCTTTTTTAAAGAATAACCGCTGATTACCAGCCTGTTTTTTCTTTAAGTGCTTTACCAATATCAGCCAGTGAACGTACAGTTTTTACGCCCGCAGCTTCTAATGCAGCAAATTTCTCATCAGCAGTACCTTTACCGCCTGCGATGATTGCGCCAGCGTGACCCATACGTTTACCTTCTGGTGCAGTAACACCAGCAATGTAAGAAACAACAGGTTTAGTTACGTTAGCTTTAATGTACTCTGCAGCTTCTTCTTCTGCAGTACCACCAATTTCACCAATCATTACGATTGCTTCAGTTTGGTCGTCTTTTTCGAACATTTCTAAAACGTCGATAAAGTTAGTACCTGGGATTGGGTCGCCACCAATACCAACACACGTAGACTGACCAAAACCAGCATCTGTAGTTTGCTTAACCGCTTCGTACGTTAAAGTACCAGAGCGAGAAACAATACCTACTTTACCAGGCTTGTGGATGTGACCAGGCATGATACCAATCTTAGTCTCACCAGGAGTGATAACACCTGGACAGTTAGGACCGATCATACGTGTACCTGTTTGATCTAGTTTAACTTTAACGTCAACCATATCAAGTGTAGGAATACCTTCAGTGATACAAACAATTAGGTCGATGCCCGCGTCGATTGCTTCTAAGATTGCATCTTTACAAAAAGGTGCTGGTACGTAGATAACTGATGCAGTTGCGCCAGTTGCTTCTACAGCGTCACGTACTGTGTTAAATACTGGAAGACCAAGGTGCGTTTGACCGCCTTTACCTGGGCTTACACCACCAACCATTTGTGTACCGTACTCAAGCGCTTGCTCTGAGTGGAAAGTACCTTGACCACCAGTGAAACCTTGACAGATAACTTTTGTATCTTTATTGATTAATACAGACATTATTTGCCCTCCGCAGCAGCAACAACTTTTTCAGCCGCGTCTGTTAATGATTCAGCAGCGATGATGTTTAGATCAGACTTAGCAAGTACTTCACGACCCAGCTCAGCGTTAGTACCTTCTAAACGTACAACTACTGGTACGTTTACGCCAACTTCTTTAACTGCACCAATGATGCCTTCTGCAATCATGTCACAACGAACGATACCGCCGAAGATGTTAACTAAAACAGCTTTAACGTTGTCATCTGAAAGGATAATTTTGAATGCTTCAGATACACGTTCTTTCGTTGCGCCGCCACCAACATCTAGGAAGTTAGCTGGCTTGCCACCGTGTAGGTTTACGATGTCCATAGTACCCATTGCTAGGCCTGCACCGTTAACCATACAACCTACGTTACCATCAAGGGCTACGTAGTTAAGCTCGAAGCTTGCTGCGTGAGCTTCACGCGCATCTTCTTGAGATGGATCGTGCATTTCACGGATTTTAGGTTGACGGTAAAGTGCATTACCATCGATACCGATTTTACCATCTAGACAGTGAAGGTTACCTTCATCTGTGATTACTAGCGGGTTGATTTCAAGTAATGCGAAATCGAAATCGTTGAACATATTACCAAGACCCATGAAGATCTTAACAAACTGTTTCATTTGCGTTGGGTTAAGACCCAATTTAAAACCAAGCTCACGTGCTTGGTAAGCTTGAGGACCTACTAATGGATCGATCTCAGCTTTGTGGATAAGTTCTGGTGTTTCTTCAGCAACAGTTTCAATTTCAACGCCGCCTTCAGTAGACGCCATGAACACAACTTTACGAGAAGCACGGTCAACAACAGCACCTAGGTACAGTTCGTTAGCGATGTCAGTACAGCTTTCTACTAAAATTTTAGCAACTGGCTGGCCTTTCTCGTCTGTTTGGTAAGTAACTAGGTTTTTACCTAACCAGTTAGCTGCAAACGCTTTAACTTCGTCGATAGTTTTAACTAGCTTTACACCGCCAGCTTTACCACGTCCACCTGCGTGAACCTGAGTTTTAACAACCCACATATCGCCGCCAATCTTTTCAGCAGCTGCTGCAGCTTCTTCAGGTGTATCGCAAGCGAAACCTTGAGAAACTGGTAAACCATATTCGGCAAAAAGTTGTTTTGCCTGATACTCATGCAAATTCATGATGCTTTATCCAATTTTTTATATTAAAAGAGTTGAATATTTATGCAAATAAACAACTATCCCAAATTGCGTGCCTAGTATAGATCTCATGGCGCTACATGAAAACCCCAGTATGACCATAGGCACAAAAAAAAAGCTGTGATTTTAACTCACAGCTTATATTTCATACTACTTAATTAAACATCCAGCAGTAAACGTGTTGGATCTTCAAGTAACTCTTTAATTGTTACTAAGAAACCAACTGATTCTTTACCATCGATTTGGCGGTGATCGTAAGATAACGCTAAGTACATCATAGGTAAGATTTCAACTTTACCGTTTACAGCCATTGGACGATCTTGGATTTTGTGCATACCCAAAATTGAAGACTGCGGTAAGTTAATAATTGGAGTAGATAGTAACGAACCGAATACACCACCGTTGGTGATAGTGAAGTTACCGCCGGTCATATCGTCAAGCGTTAGCTTACCATCACGACCTTTAAGCGCTAGCTCACGAATACCCTTTTCGATTTCTGCAACAGATAGCTTGTCACAGTCTTTAAGTACAGGTGTTACTAAGCCACGAGGTGTAGAAACAGCAATGCTGATGTCGAAATAGTTGTGGTAAACAATATCATCGCCGTCAATTGATGCATTTACATCTGGGAAACGCTTTAACGCTTCAGTCACTGCTTTCACGTAGAAAGACATGAAACCTAAACGGATACCGTGGCGCTTTTCAAATACTTCTTGGTACTGCTTACGAAGATCCATGATTGGCTTCATGTTAACTTCGTTAAATGTAGTTAACATTGCAGTTGAGTTTTTCGCTTCAAGAAGACGATTCGCAATGGTTTTACGTAAACGTGTCATAGGCACACGTTTTTGCGTGCGGTCACCCATAGGTGCTGCTGGCGCTGCTTCTGCTTTTGCTGCTGGCGCAGGTGATTTCAAGAATTGATCAACATCTTCTTTAGTCACACGACCATTTTTACCTGAACCTTTGATTTTTGATGCATCAAGGCCTTTCTCAGCAATTAAACGACGAACTGATGGCGTTAACACATCTGAACTGTCGCTTGAGCTTTCTTCTTTGGCTGCTGGTGCATCCGCTTTTGCGTCAGATTTAGCGGGTGCAGCGCCTGCTTTTACTTTACCAATTACTTGCTCACCAAGAACAGTATCGCCTTCGTCATGAATGATTTCACCCATAACGCCGTCTTCTTGGGCAACCACTTCAAGTACAACTTTATCTGTTTCAATATCAACCAAGTTTTGGTCGCGTGTTACCGCGTCACCTGGTTGAACATGCCAAGTAGCAATTGTTGCATCTGCAACTGATTCTGGAAGTACAGGTACTTTAATATCCACTTCTTTACCTTCTGATGCTGGTGCTGATTGCGCCGCCGGCGCGTCTTCTGATTTTTCTGATGCTGAGCTATCTTCTTTTGGCTCTTTACTTGGTGATGCTTCTTGCGCATCACCAATTAAACCGATCACTTGGTCACCAAGTACCGTAGCACCTTCTTCTTGTGAAATTTCAGTGATCACACCGTCATTTTGTGCAACCACTTCTAAAACCACTTTGTCTGTTTCAATATCTACTAAGTTTTGGTCACGGCTTACTTTGTCGCCAACACTTACATGCCATGTAGCAACGGAAGCATCTGCAACCGACTCAGGAAGAACAGGAACTTTAATTTCTGTGCTCATTGCTTATCCTTTCTTTTCTATAGTAAGCGCGTCGGCAACGAGCGCTTGTTGTTCTTTAGTATGTACTGACATATATCCACATGCAGGAGATGCTGATGCCTTACGGCCTGCATATTTCAATTTTGCACCTTGTGGAATTGCATCAACAAAGTGATGTTGTGAACAGTACCAAGCGCCTTGGTTTTGCGGCTCTTCCTGACACCACACAAAATCAGTAACGTGTTGGTAACGTTCAATAATTGCTTTCATTTCGTCATGTGGGAACGGGTAAAGCTGCTCAACACGAACAATTGCAATATTGTCTTGCTCAAGTTTACGACGCTCTTGTAATAGTTCGTAGTAAACTTTGCCGCTACAAAATACAACACGTTCTACTTTCTTAGCATCAATCTCATCAATTTCATCAATGATGTTGTGGAATACACCCTCAGAAAGCTCTTCTAGCGATGACGTTGCAAGTGGATGACGTAGCAATGATTTAGGTGTCATTACAATCAGTGGACGACGCAGTGGTCTAACTGATTGACGACGTAACATTGCGTACACTTGCGCCGGTGTTGATGGCACACATACTTGCATGTTGTGATCAGCACAAAGCTGTAAAAAGCGTTCTAGACGAGCCGAGCTGTGCTCTGGACCCTGACCTTCATAGCCATGAGGTAACAAACACGTTAAGCCACATAAGCGACCCCACTTTTGCTCACCTGAACTTAAGAACTGGTCAAATACCACTTGTGCACCATTAGCGAAATCACCAAATTGTGCTTCCCACAATACTAATGAAGTCGGCTCTGCAGTTGCATAACCATATTCAAATGCTAATACCGCTTCTTCAGACAGTACCGAATCAAAAACTTCAAACGTACCTTGGTCTTCACTAAGGTTCTGTAATGGTAAATACGTTGCACCATCTTTTTGACTATGAACAACCGCATGACGGTGGAAGAAGGTACCACGGCCTGAATCTTGTCCAGTTAGACGAATATCAGTGCCTTCAGCTGCAATAGTTGCATACGCTAAAGTTTCTGCCATACCCCAATCAAGTGGTTTTTCGCCAGCAGCCATTGCTTTACGATCATCGTATATTTTTTTAACACGAGATTGTGCTTTGTACTCTTCTGGGTAACTTGCAACTATGTTACCAAGTTCTTTAAGCTTTTCTACCGAAACGCTAGCATCGTAATCAACACTCCATTCATGGCCTACATACTTAGCCCAATCTGAAGAGTGTGATGTTTCTGGCTGTATTTCTTCAACAACACAGTTGCCATCGTCTAAACCATTACGGTAATCATCAGCAAGCGCTTTCACTTCATCTTCTGTGAAAGAACCTTCAGAAATCAGCTGATCCGCGTAGATTAAACGAGGTACTGGGTGTTTTTTAATTTTTTGGTACATGATTGGCTGTGTAGCGTTAGGCTCATCAGCCTCGTTATGACCATGGCGACGGTAACAAACAAGGTCAATCACAACGTCACGTTTAAACTGATTTCTAAAATCAAGCGCGAGTTGAGTTACAAAAGCAACCGCTTCAGGATCATCAGAATTTACGTGGAAAATTGGCGATTGAACCATTTTTGCGATATCAGTACAGTAATCAGTTGAGCGTACATCGTCTTTTTTACTTGTTGTAAAACCAACTTGGTTATTAACAACAATACGGATACTACCGCCACAACTAAATGCATTAGTTTGCGATAAGTTAAACGTTTCTTGAACAACACCCTGACCTGCAATTGCTGAGTCGCCGTGGATAGTGATTGGAAGTGCTTTGCTGCCTGTTTTGTCATTAAGACGATCAAGACGTGCACGCACAGAGCCCATAACCACCGGATTTACGATTTCTAAATGCGACGGGTTAAACGCAAGTGCCATGTGCACGTTGCCACCTTTAGTCTCGAAATCTGATGAATAACCCATGTGGTATTTAACATCACCTGAGCTTAACGTTTCTTTGTGCTTGCCAGCAAACTCATCAAAAAGTTCTGATGGATTTTTGCCTAGCACATTAACGAGAACATTTAAGCGACCACGGTGGGCCATACCAATAACGGCTTCTTTTTGGCCACTTTCACCGGCACGGTGAATAAGCTCTTTTAACATAGGCACTAACGCATCGCCACCTTCAAGTGAGAAACGCTTAGCACCCGGGAACTTAGCCCCTAAATATTTTTCAAGACCATCAGCCGCTGTTAATCCCTTGAGGATTCGTAGCTTTTCATTTTTATCAAATTTTGGCCTAGACTGAACAGACTCTAAACGCTGTTGTAACCAACGCTTTTCTTCTGTTGATGTGATGTGCATATACTCGGCGCCAATAGAACCACAGTAAGTGGTTTTTAGTGCTTGGTATAACTCACCTAAAGGCATAGTATCGCGGCCAACGGCAAACGATCCTACGTTAAATTCGCGGTCAAAGTCAGCATCCGATAAGTCGTGGTACTCTAGCTCTAAATCTCGTACACGTTCTCGTTGCCAAATACCTAGTGGATCTAGGTTTGCATTTTGGTGTCCACGAAAACGGAAAGCATTAATAAGTTGCAGTACTTTAACCTGTTTAAGGTCGCCACCACTGCCCTCTGCTACCACTACTTCTCTATGCTTGTTTTTAGCAAGCGCCGCAAATTGTGAACGAACTTCTGAATGTTTTACTTCAACATCCACACCATCTACTTTTGGTAACTGTTCGAACACTTCTCGCCATTCTTCTGGCACCGAAGTCGCATCGTCTAAATACGCTTCATAAAGCTCTTCAACATAAGCAACGTTACCGCCGTTTAAATGTGAAGATTCTAGCCATGCCTTCATCACACCTTCGTGCATTTATAAGCCCTTTTTTTTAGCGCAGAAATTAATAGTTATATAACAAGATGGCTAATAAATTATTAGCCATCTTTCGTCTACTAGAAATTAAACCGAGCGGTTTAATAACATAGATTTTATTTGTCCAATTGCTTTGGTCGGATTAAGACCCTTAGGACAAACGCTAACACAGTTCATGATACTGTGGCAACGGAACACACTGAATGCATCGTCTAAGTCAGCTAAACGCTCTTCTGTTGCTGTGTCTCGGCTATCAGCTAAGAAACGGTAAGCATGAAGAAGGCCTGCTGGACCTATAAACTTATCTGGATTCCACCAGAAAGAAGGACACGATGTAGAACAACATGCACATAAAATACACTCGTAAAGCCCATCTAATTTATCACGTTCTTCGATAGATTGAAGACGTTCACCTGCAGCAGGCTCATCATTAATTAGATACGGTTTTACTTTTTCGTATTGAGTGTAGAACTGACTCATGTCAATAACAAGGTCTCGAACAACAGGAAGTCCAGGTAATGGACGCACTACGATTTTACCTTTGCCATTTTTTTGCAGCGTAGATAAAGGAGTAATACATGCTAAACCGTTCTTACCATTCATGTTTACGCCGTCTGAACCACACACGCCTTCACGGCATGAACGACGAAACGATAGTGTAGGATCTTGCTCTTTTAATAGTAAAAGTGCATCCAATACCATCATGTCTTGGCCTTCCTCAGTTTGCAAAGTGTAATCTTGCATACGAGGTGCGTTATCAACATCCGGATTGTAACGATAAACTGAAAATTGTACTTGTGCCATCGTCTCGCTCCTAGTAGGTACGTGCTTTAGGTGGGAAAGCTTCACGTGTTTTAGGCTCGTAGTTTACTTTACGCTTGCTCATTTCATCCGTTACCGGATTAAATACTGAGTGACATAACCAGTTTTCGTCATCACGATCTGGGAAGTCAAAGCGAGAGTGTGCGCCACGGCTTTCAGTACGGAAGTTTGCAGCTACTGCAGTTGAGTAAGCTGTTTCCATTAAGTTGTCTAGTTCTAAACATTCAATACGCATGGTGTTAAAGTCTGATGATTTGTCATCAAGACGCGCGTGCTGTAAACGTTCACGGATTTCTTTAAGTTCAGTAAGACCTGTAGCCATTGAGTCACCTTCACGGAATACCGAGAAGTTAAGCTGCATACATTGTTGTAGGTCTTTCTTGATTTGAACTGGGTCTTCGCCTTGACCAGCTGTTGAGTTTTCCCAACGGTTAAAGCGCGCAAGAGACGCTTCTAGGTCAGACTCTGAAGCTGCTTTAGAAATTTCAACGTCATTTAGGTATTTACCTAAGAAGTTACCTGCTGCACGGCCAAATACAACTAAGTCAAGTAATGAGTTACCACCTAAGCGGTTAGCACCATGTACAGATACACAGGCAATCTCACCAACAGCAAATAAACCTTGTACTACTTTTTCGTTGCCAGCAGCATCGATATTAAGTACTTGACCATTTACGTTTGTTGGCACACCACCCATCATGTAGTGACATGTTGGGATAACTGGAATCGGTTCTTTTGCAGGGTCAACGTGAGCAAATGTTTTAGCAAGATCACATACACCTGGAAGACGTAAGTTAAGCGTTTCTTCGCCTAAGTGGTCAAGTTTCAACTTAAGGTGAGGACCCCAAGGACCATCACAACCACGACCTTCACGAATTTCTGTCATCATTGAACGAGCAACAACGTCACGAGACGCTAAATCTTTAGCATTTGGTGCATAACGTTCCATGAAGCGTTCGCCATCTTTATTTAAAAGATAACCACCTTCACCACGACAACCTTCAGTTACTAGCGTACCAGCGCCAGCTATACCTGTCGGGTGGAACTGCCACATTTCCATGTCTTGCATAGAAATACCAGCACGTGCAGCCATACCAACACCGTCACCGGTATTGATGTGAGCATTGGTTGTTGATGCGAAAATACGACCTGCACCACCTGTCGCTAACACAACTGCTTTTGATTTGAAGAAAGTGATTTCACCTGTTTCAATTTCAATCGCTGTACAGCCTACTACATCGCCATTATCGTTTTTAACTAAATCAAGTGCATACCATTCTGAGAATACATTGGTTTTGTTTTTAACGTTTTGTTGATAAAGAAGGTGTAATAATGCATGACCCGTACGGTCAGCTGCTGCTGCAGTACGCGCAGCCTGTTCACCACCAAAGTTTTTCGATTGACCACCGAAAGGACGTTGGTAAACACGGCCATTTTCAAAACGCGAAAATGGTAAGCCCATGTTTTCTAATTCAGTAATAGCTTCTGGGCCAGTTTGACACATGTATTCGATAGCGTCTTGGTCACCGATAAAATCAGAACCTTTAACGGTATCATACATATGCCATTCCCAGTTATCTTCATGCGAGTTACCTAACGCTACTGTAATACCGCCTTGAGCAGATACAGTGTGTGAGCGTGTCGGGAAAACTTTAGAGATTAGCGCACATGTTTTGCCAGATTCAGTAATAGCAAGAGCAGCGCGCATACCTGCACCACCGGCACCAATTACTACGGCGTCAAATTCACGAACAGAATATTTCACTTAAACACCCCATAAAACGATTAAACCCACAGCTACGTAAGCAACAGCCATTAGGTTTAGTACAAAGCCTAAAAAAGCACGCAATTTAGCGTTCTTTACATAGTCGGTAAGAACCTGCCAAAGGCCGATACGGGTATGAACCATAATGCAAACTAGGGTGATTAACGTTGCCCCTTTCATTGCTAGGTTTGAGAATAGGCCTGTCCAGGCTTCATATGTGACTTCTGGCATTGCTAAAAAATAGCCAATAATAAAGATTGCATACGCGCTGATTATTAATGCCGTTGTGCGTAAAGATACAAAATCTTGTACGCCATCACGTTTAAGAGTTGCTTGATTTAAGACCATATCCACACCCCTGCCAATACAGCAAACACAACGCCAAGTGCCATCGCAATTTTAGCGCTAGTATTGCCTGATTCAAGTTCTTCCCAATGCCCCATATCCATAATAATGTGACGGATACCACCGATAAGGTGATAACCCAATACAGAAAGGGTGCCCCAAGCTATAAATTTGGCAATGAATCCGTTAAACAGACTCTTGACGAATTCAAAACCTTCAGCTGAAGAAAGAGACTCTGACCAAGCCCAAATGACAAACGTTAAAGCAAAAAATAATGCAACACCGGTGACGCGGTGAAAAATTGAAGCTTTAGCCGTTGCCGGCATAGATATAGTTGTTAGATCTAGATTTACAGGTCTTTGCTTTTTCACAGTTACTTGCCCATCTTGCCCGCAGTGGGGCTCATCTACTTGTTTTTCTAAAACCCACCAAATGTTTCTGGTGGAACTATCAAAATAAACGTATTGATACTAATAAAGTTCACTTTTTATGAAAATTATTATGTAAAAAAAAGTTTACCCAAATACAAATTGGTTAAAAACCTCCGTTAGTATATATAGCCGGAGACTCTTTTACAATTCTTGTTTACTTTGAGTCGTTTGCGAATTAGCCAATGGTATAATATTCAATCTATACCGAATATTTATTATACATATGTGCATAATACTTATAAAAATTGACTTTATACCCCTCTTTCACGTTAAAATGTAAAGATGTGCTTAGAATAGATTTTAGAATATAAAAATCAGAATAGTTATCTTAATAGGAGATACATAGATGGCAGATAAGAAAGCCACAGTCCATATTGATGGGCTAGATCCAATCGAACTTCCAATTTATCAAGGTACTGCTGGCCAAGATGTAATTGACGTACGTACACTCGGCTCACATGGTCACTTTACTTATGACCCAGGTTTCATGTCGACTGGTTCTTGTGAATCTACCATCACTTACATCGATGGTGGCAAGGGTGTTTTATTACACCGTGGTTACCCAATCGAACAGTTAGCAGAAAGCTCTAACTACGTTGAGTTATGCTACTTACTATTAAATGGTGAGTTACCAACTAAAGAGCAATACGATGATTTCGCTACAAAAATCACTCGTAGCACTATGCTAGATGAAAAAATCGCAAACTTCTTCCAAGGTTTCCGTTTTGACGCTCACCCTATGGCGATGCTATGTGGTGTGGTTGGTGCTTTATCTTCTTTCTACCATGAAGATCTGGATATCACTGATGCAGTTCAACGTAAAACAAGCGCTATTAAATTAGTTGCTAAGTTACCAACAATTGCAGCAATGGCGTACAAAACAAACATCGGTCAACCATTTGTATACCCACGCAATGACTTAAGCTATGCAGAAAACTTCTTACACATGATGTTCTCTGTGCCTGCTGAAGAATACAAAGTAAACCCTGTCACAGCTAAAGCAATGGATAAAATCTTCATGCTTCATGCTGACCATGAGCAAAATGCATCAACGTCTACAGTACGTTTAGCAGGTTCTTCTGGTGCTAACCCTTATGCATGTATTGCTGCTGGTATTGCATCACTTTGGGGCCCTGCTCACGGCGGTGCTAACGAAGCATGTTTAAACATGTTAGAAGAAATTGGCTCAGTTGATCGCATTGACGAATACGTAGCAAAAGCAAAAGATAAAGCGGACCCGTTCCGTCTTATGGGCTTTGGACACCGTGTTTACAAAAACTTCGATCCTCGTGCAACAGTAATGCGTCAAACATGTCATGAAGTGTTAGCAGAGCTAAACATTCAAGATCCATTACTTGATATCGCAATGAAACTAGAGCAAATTGCACTTGAAGACCCGTACTTTGTTGAGAAGAAACTTTACCCTAATGTAGATTTCTACTCAGGTATTATCTTAAAAGCAATCGGCATCCCTACCAGCATGTTCACTGTAATCTTTGCAATGGCACGTACTGTAGGTTGGATCTCACACTGGGACGAGATGCTTTCTCAACCTGGCCACAAGATCAGCCGTCCACGTCAGCTTTACACAGGTGAAACACACCGTGATTATAAAGCAACTGACAAGCGCTAAGCATTAAGTTAGTTTAAAAGGCCGCCTCTGCGGCCTTTTTTATTACATGTTACTTGAGAATTATCTTAAACAGATTACAATTCCTGCCCACTTGATTAACTTTATGAGCCTATGTCTGTGTCCTCGTTTGATCCTAAAAAAATCCGTAATGACTTTCCTACTCTAAATCAGACAATCAATGGCTACCCTTTGGTTTATTTAGACTCAGCAGCAACAACACAAAAACCACAATGCGTGATTGACGCTACCACAGAGTTTTACACCTTACAGAATGCAAATGTTCATCGCGGACGTCATACGCTGAGTGAGCAAGCTACAGCGGCTTATGAGCAAGTACGTCAACGCGTTGCCGATTATTTTCAGGTAACCAGTAGCGAAATTGTCTGGACCAAAGGTGCCACTGAAGCGATTAACTTAGTTGCTCATGGTTTAAGAAATACATTAACAGCTGCTGACACTATTTTAATTAGCCCAATCGAACACCACGCTAATATCGTGCCGTGGCAAGAACTGGCAGCGCAAACCGGGGCAACATTAAAAACTTTACCACTTAACGCAGATGCTACATTTGATATAGCACAGTGTTGTGAAGTGATTAAGCGCACCAACCCTGCACTACTGGCTATTACTCACGCCTCTAATGCACTAGGCAATATTACTGATTTAGCCCCCTTAATAGCCTCAGCGAAGGCGGTAGGTGCGCTAACCTTAGTGGATGGCGCACAAGGGGCGCTGCATTTAAGACCGGATTTAAAAAAGCTCGATTGTGATTTTTACGTGTTTTCTGCTCATAAAATGGTGGGGCCAACAGGGCTAGGCGGTTTATATGGCCGTTATACAACCCTAAATGCACTATCGCCTTATCAAACAGGCGGTGAAATGATTGAGAAAGTAACCTTAACGCACAGTACTTATCGTGACGCTCCTGCTAAATTTGAAGCAGGAACGCCAAATATAGCCGGCGTTTTAGGTTTTGGCGCTGCACTTGAGTATTTAATGGCGCTTGATCTGCAAACATTACAGCACTATGAACAGCAGTTGTTTATTTATGCAGCGAACGCATTGAGCAAAATAGACGGTATTATTATCTACAGCAATCTCAAATCGAATATTGGCACACTTTGCTTTAATTATAAAAATGAACATCCTTATGATCTGTCAACTTTACTTGACGGCTATGGTGTTGCTGTACGAAGTGGTCATCATTGTACCCAACCTTTAATGAGTCATTTAGACCTAAATGGCTCACTGAGAGCGAGTTTTGCTTTTTATAATACGACTAAAGATGTAGACCAATTTATTGCCGCACTCAAAGAATGCATTGCTTTATTAGACTAATTTGGATAAATAATGACACACACATATCAACTCGTAACTAAAAGTATTCAAAGCAGTAGTAGCTGGCAACAAAAGTACCGTGAAATTATGTTACTCGGTAAAACGCTGCCACCTTTAGCCAATATATTAAAAACAGATGATGCGTTAGTGCCAGGCTGTGAGAGTAAAGTATGGATGTTTGTCGAGTTTGACCTAACCGAGAATGCACTGGTTGTAATTGGAGACTCTGATACTCGCATAGTAAAAGGATTATTAGCGTTAATTTTAGCCCTGTATAACGGTTTAACACCCGAAGAAGTGTTAGCAGTAAATGCTTATGATGAATTTGAAAAGCTTGGCTTAATCAGTCATTTGAGTTCGTCAAGGGGTAATGGAGTAAAAGCCATGGTTGAAACAATACAAACCATGGCCAAACAAAAAGCGCTTTAAGCGCTTTTTAAATACTATTAAACCAAAACACTTTATCTAAGTATTTAGACGCGCACGCTTGTCTAAGTATTTTCGAACCGCTTTAGCGGCAACAAAAAAACCAAAACTACCGGTGATCATCGTCACTGAGCCAAAGCCATTATTACAATCCATATTCATACTGCCATCTGCATTTTGTTTCGCATGGCACACACTGCCATCACTGCCAGGATAAACAAGCTGCTCTGTTGAATACACACAGTCAATATTAAATTTACGTTTTGGATTAGAGCTGAAATTATACTGCTTACGCAAAATATAGCGCACCTTTGCAAGCAATGGATCTTGAGTCGTTTTTGCCACATCTCCAAATGTAATTTGACTTGGATCAGTTTGCCCACCTGCACCGCCCGTGGTAATTATAGGCATTTTATTACGCTTACAGTGCGCGATTAACGCCGCTTTTTCTTTTACAGCATCTATACAATCTATTAAATAATCAAAACCTTGAATATGTTCTTGAATATTATCAAGGGTAATAAAGTCATCAATAACATTAACTATACACTCAGGGTTGATAAGCTCGCAGCGTGCCTTCATGGCGTCCACTTTTGCTTCCCCAATAGTGCCTGTTAACGCATGAATTTGACGATTAACATTGGTTGCGCATATATCATCTAAATCTATTAGAGTAATTTTGCCCACGCCGGTGCGCGCTAATGCTTCTGCAGTCCAGCTGCCTACGCCACCTATACCAACAACACAGAAATGTGCCTGTTGTAACCATTCAAATTGCTGTTGACCATATAGTCGTTTAATACCACCAAAGCGGATATCAGTTACTTGTTCACTCATTTACCAATCCAATTTCCAAGGCGTTTGCCAAGAATCAAAATCTTGATGTTTAATTAATTGCGCATATTCCACTCCACACTCTGGCAACAGAGTGTGTTGTATTTGTTCCCCAGCCCACTCAAAGTCCAACGCAAATGCATGCAAATAGGTGCGATCAGCGGCACTCCCAGAATAACTAGCATCGCCTAATATAGCGGCACCTATACTCTTTAATGCCACCCTAAGCTGATGGGTTTTTCCCGAATAGGGTTTTAATAGGTAAGCTCTAAAACCGCTTTTAAAGCTAAACGAATAAAAACGTGTAATAGCGGGGTTACTCTGTGAGTTTAATAATTTATACGTGCCACGGCGAGACTTAGCCATATCACCTTTAACCCAGCCTTGCTTTTTTTTAGGCTTAGAATCACTTACAGCTAAATAAAATTTATTAATAGTATGCTCAGTAAACATCTGGGTAAACTTTGCCGCAGCGTCTTTATGCCGCGCTAATATGATCAGCCCTGAAGTCACTTTGTCTAGACGATGAACCGCAAACAATTTTTCGTTTAGTTGTTGCTCAGCAAGAAACACAAAACCAGGGCTTTCTTCTGAATGAAAATTAAGCCCTGCAGGTTTAGTTATAATATAAAAATCATCGTGCGTGTATTGCACCTTTAACACAGGCGTATCTGCTTTATTCACGCGCTTTACTTTGAATATGCGCAACGACTTTAGCTAAATCCTCTGGTGTATCAACCCCAGCATGAGGGGTCACCAGCGTTTGCTCTATTTTAATCGCATAGCCATGGTAAAGCACCCTTAGCTGCTCTAGTGATTCTAAAACTTCTAATGGTGATACCGATAATTGAATATATTGCTTTATAAACCCTGCGCGATACGCGTAAATACCCACATGGCGTTGAAAAGGCGCTAAATTAAGTGGTTGCTGCTCTGCCATCATAGCACTTCTATCAAATGGAATGCTGGCTCTTGAAAAGTACAAAGCATTTTTATTAATATCGCTGACCACTTTAACCGCGTTAGGGTTAAACACCTCATCACGCTCTTCAATGGCAACACTTAGGGTTGCCATAGGCGCGGTTGATTGCGCTAATAATGTAGCCACTTGTGACACGTTATCAGGGGATAATAATGGTTCATCGCCCTGCACATTAACTACGATAGTATCTTCTGATAAATTTAGTAAATCAACGACTTCTGCTAACCGTTCAGTCCCTGATTGATGATCCTCTCGAGTCATCAATACATCATTGGTAAAGTGTTTAGCCGCATCAAATACTTTTTGATGATCGGTGGCAATAACCACTTTACTCGCTCCCGACAAACACGCTTTTTCATAGACATGTTGGATCATTGGCTTGCCACAAATATCAGCAAGTGGCTTACCTGGCAAACGAGTAGAAGCGTAACGCGCAGGAATAACTACTACGAATTCCACTTTTCTACCTCTTCAAGAGACAATTCTCGGGCTTCATTTTCAAGTAATACTGGAATATCATCGCGTACAGGATAAGCAAGCTTTGCAGCTGTACTTATCAGCTCTTGGTTTTCTTTATCAAAGCGCAACTTACCTTTACACACGGGGCAAGCAATAATTTCGAGTAACTTCGTATCAAAGGCCATGATGGATCCCTTTTTCTTTTAATAGTAAATTTAATGTGTTTATTACCGCCGCTGTTGGTTGAGCATCAACAGGCAGGTAATACCAATTAGGCTTTGCAAAATCACGGCATTTAACCGCATCTTTTTCTGTCATTAATACACAGTCATCGCCAAATTGAGCGAAATCATCAGCGCTATAAGCATAATGATCGCGAAAATGATGTGTAGACAGTAATTTAATACCTTGTGCTTGCAGTGAAGCCTCAAAACGACCTGGGTTACCAATAGCACTCACCGCATGCGCAGCCTTTAAAGGCGTCGTTATATCCGTGTTATCGGCAACGCGTTTAATAACCGATGGCTGCAAGCGATAACTAAACTCACCCTCAGAGCCATTTTCAATTACTACGTCTACGCTCTTTAATCGAGAGACGGTTTCGCGCAGTGGCCCTGCGGGCATTAGCAAACCATTACCAAATTTTCTTTCGCTATCAACAATACAACATTCTATGCTGCGTGCCATTTTGTAATGCTGCATGCCATCATCAGAAATGATCACATCAAGCTTAAAGTTTGCGTTGAGCTTTTCTATATTGTGTTGCCTATTAGGGCCAACCACTAATGGGCACTGTAAACGGTTAAATAAAAGCACCGGCTCATCACCAGCCTCTCGTGTAGTCGTTTGTGCAGTAACCAATAACGGGTAATGAGTTGCTTGCCCGCCGTAACCTCGACTAATTAAACCAACGGATAAACCTTGGGCGATTAAGTGATCATGCAGCCATAATACAAATGGGGTTTTACCATTACCGCCAACGCTTATATTACCAACCACAATAACCGGTGTTTTGCTGATAAACGATTTAAAAATGCCAAACTTATAGCAATATCTACGCAGCAAAGAAATACAGCCAAAAATAGCGGACAGTGGTAATAGCAATAACGTAATTAAGCTAAAAGGTTTATACCAGCTTTGCTCTATTTTACTCACCCTTGCTCACCAAACTGCATTTTGCATAACGCAGAATAAGTGCCATCGTTAGCAAGTAAATCTGTATGGGTACCACTTTCAATAACTTGACCACTGTCTATTACATAAATGCGGTCACTATTTTCAATAGTCGATAACCTATGCGCAATTACAATAGACGTTTTGTCTTTCATTAATGTATCGAGGGCATGTTGAATGAGTTTTTCTGATTCAGTATCCAGCGCCGAGGTCGCTTCATCTAAAATTAAAATTGGTGCATCTTTTAATATTGCGCGAGCAATCGCGATACGTTGACGCTGACCACCTGAAAGCATCACCCCATTTTCACCAACCATAGTGTTAAGTTGCTCCGGTAAATCTTTAACAAACTCCCACACATGAGCTTGTTTAGCCACAGCATGAAGCTCTTCCATCGATACATCGCGTTGGAGGCCATAACAAATATTATTTGCAATCGTGTCATTAAAAAGCACCACTTGCTGCGATACTAAAGCAAATTGACGACGTAAATCGGTGAGCTTATATTCATTTAAAGCAATACCATCCAGTAATATTTCACTGGGCGCTTCTAAATCATAATAGCGAGGTAATAAGTTTGATATGGTGGATTTACCCGAGCCTGAGCGGCCAACAAGCGCAATGCTCTCGCCCGCTTTAATAGTCATAGACAAATTATTTAATACCGGCTCGTCTTTGGTTGGGTATTTAAAGGTGACATTTTTTACCTCAATATGACCTTTAACTTTATCAACCGATAAGGTGCCCGTGTCTTTTTCTATTTCTTCATCTAGCACTAAAAATACACTCTGCGCAGCTGAAATACCGCGTTGTAAATCGCTGTTCACATTGGCAAGCTGTTTTAACGGGCGTAGTAACATCATCATCGAAGAAATGAGCACTACAAAATCCCCAGAGCTAATACTGTCTATCATTGAGGGCATAGACACCACCCATAAAATAACGGCCATTGCACTGGCGGCTAAAATTTGAATGATAGAGACACTTAACGCCTTAGTCGCATCCATTTTGATACGTTGCTGGCGATTATGATTATTAATTTTAGAAAATTGATCGATTTCTTGAGTTTGACCACCAAAGCCGTGGATCACTTTGTGACCACTGAGCATTTGCTCTGAGCTGCGGGTAACTTGCCCCATCGCAGACTGAATATTTTTAGATATATGACGAAAACGTTTAGATACCACCGCCACTATAATAGCCACTAATGGAATAATAACTAAAAAGATTAACGATAATTGCCAGCTGGTATAAAACATAACTGCAAGTAAAAACACCACAAAAGCGCCTTCACGAACTACAATAAGCAATGCTTTGGTAATCGCTTGCTGTACTTGCTCTGTATCAAAGGTAATTTTTGAAATAAGGTCGCCAGTCGAGTTTTTATCATGAAACGATACTGGCAAATGTAATATATGCTCAAATAGTTCTTGGCGAAGCGCACGCACTACCTGCGAACCAACATAGCTTAAACAGTACGATGACATAAAATTAAATACGCCACGCCCGATCACCAACGCAATAACCACAAATGGCGCATAAGTAAGTACCTGACTATTACGCTCATTTAAACCTTCATCGATAAACGGCTTCATCAGTTGGATAAATAATGCATCCATACCTGAATAACCTATCATTCCAATAATTGCGACGATGGCAACCGACTTATAGGCACCAACGTAAGAAACAAGCCGTTTATAAATTTGTGTAGTACTTTGATCCATAACACTCTCTAAAACCACTGACAGCCTCTATTGTATCCTTAGCAACAGCAAAACAAAACGTCAATCTTTGATAAACCAATAACTTTCCTGCGCCCTCGCTGTAGTAAGCTCAAGGTGCTTAGCATAAAAATCAACTCTAACTTGTCCTACATCACCGGTGCTATATTGTTTGGCGTTTATTTTATTGTAACGCTCAACTACCGCTTTACTTGGAAATTGCCACTGACCTTGATAGGCACTTGAATGAATCACAATCGTTGGGTTTACTGCCTTAATAAACTCGTCACTCGAGGAGCTGTCACTGCCGTGGTGTGGGCTTATCAAAACGGTACTTTGTAAATCATCTTCCTTTTTAATTAATTGAGACTCTCGCGTCTTTGATATGTCACCGGTAAGTAGCACACTATAGTTTGCAGCTGAGATTTTAACGATACAGGAATTATCATTACTATTATTAAATTCCTCTTTAGTAAAGGTTTTAATACTCAACCCATGAAAATCGCGTGTTGTTGCTATACAGTCGTTATATACACCATTTGGATGAAAATAATCAAAACTCCATGCATAACCGGCCGCTTTAAAATGCGCAACACCTCCGGCATGATCGTTATCTTGATGACTGACAATCGCGGTACTTACCGTTAGATTATGGGCGTCAATATAGGGTAGTAATACACTAGGCACACGACTAAAGCGATTAAAGTAACTCGGGCCAAAATCATAAATAAACGCATGTTTGTCTTTTTTTATCAGTACCATTAGGCCATGGCCTACATCAAATACGTTCAACTGCCAAAGACTAGATTGCGTAAAATAATAATTAGACAGTAAAGTCAAAAGCGGAATACACGCCAGTACGCGAAGCTCAATAAAATAAAGTAAAGGAACGACACTATAAAGCAGCACCACAGTGGTTATACTTACCTGACCAACATTAAGCCAACGTATGTGCTGCGGTATTGCCAGCAACATTTGATAAATATAGGTCAGTGGAAAATCATACAACACAATAAACGCATGCCAGTCGGTTAATAACCCCAGCAACACACTTAAAAATAAAGCAGGCATTAATACAAAAGATAAAATGGGAATAGCGACAAGATTTAAAACTAAACCTGCTAAACTCACGCCATTAAAAAAGTATAATGACAGCGGTAATAAGCCAATAAATAATCCCAGTTGAATAATAAAAAGAGTGCGAATATTGGCTAACAATGAATGACCTCGCAGCGGAAACTGTTTTAAAACCATAAAAATAATACATACCGCTAAAAAGGAAAAATACAGGCCAGGATTAAGCAAACTAAATGGATTAACCGCTAGAATAATAACCAACGCATATAAAATACTTCGCCATCTAAGCGCTTGCTTCGCTAAATAATAAAGCAACAAATAACAACCCAACATAATTAAGGCGCGGGTTGCCGAAATAATGAAATCACTCAAGTAAACATAAATAAAAGCGGCAACAAAGCCAGCAGCGCTATAAAAAATAGCAATATTTAATGATTGATTTAGTTCAGGCTTAATCAACTTAAGTAAACAGCGCACTGCAAAATAACAAAAGCCGAAAACCAAAGAGATATGCAATCCAGAAATAGCCAGTAAATGACTTAACCCAAGACTTTGCATTAATTGTTTATGCTCAAAGGTCATTAACGACTTGTCTCCAGTTAAGAGCACATAATATAGCCAATTAAGTTCAGCACTACTTACGAGCTTTTTGACATAAGTCCGGTAAGCCGCGATATGATTATTTTGTGGACGGTTGTAAATCGCTAACTGCTTATTTAATACTGTACCTTTAAACGCTATTTTTTGTGTAAAGGCATAGAGTTGACTGTCGAACACAGTAAAATTTTTAATCCCCCTAAAATTTTTTAACCTAACTTGAGCAGTAAAAGCATCACCTGGCTGAATAGGTTGTGTTGAATTAATACTTAATAAGGCATTAGGTGCTCTAAACTGACTATATTCGCTATCTTCCAAACGGGTTATTTTCACTTTTACGTATTGTGGAGGGGTTGAAGAAATGACCTCTTCGACAACAACATTGACAGAATATGCGTATTTTTCGTGCTGATTAGGTAATTCAAATGAATAAAACAAGATAAAATGTGCTGCTACACAGCAAATACCGAAAATAAAGCCTAACAATACAGTTAAAAACGGCTTAAAATACGTGCTCACAATGAGGATTGAAATTGTGATAACTGTAAATTCAAGGGTTTGGTAATAAAATACGGTAACAACAACTCCGATAACAAACCCAAGACTCATCCACACAGAAGTAAATGGTTGCTTTAAATGGCTAAAAAAACGATCCAACGGTTTTTACCCGATCCAAATAAAATTAGACATCACAAATCGCTAAGAATATTTGGCCGTCTTTTACATGATGCTAACCTTTGGCATTTAAATAGACGTTCGGCACGAGGTGCTTTTGCTGTTGGGCTCTTTTTTGCTTTCATCCCTGTTCCTTTTCAAATGGTGCTCGCGGCTGCCGCAGCGATAATTTTGAGAGTTAATTTACCCATTTCTGTTGCGCTAGTTTGGATCACTAATCCACTGACTATGCCGCCAATTTTTTACGGCTCCTACCTTGTTGGTACATTAGTACTTAATCAACCAGAACAACACTTTGCGTTCGAAGCCAGTTGGGCATGGTTTATAGAAAGCTTAACGACAATTGGCCCTGCATTCTTAGTCGGTTCTTTGGTATGCGCCTCTATCGCCAGTGTCATTGGCTACTTTGGAATAGATCTAATTTGGCGCCGCTCTGTAAGGCGGGCATGGGGAATGAGAAATAATTAGCCTCTCTTCCTTTAAATGCTTACATTACTATAGACAAAAAAAACCCAACTTAACAAGTTGGGTTTTTTAGTCGTTCTGTTTAACGATTTAAGCTCATTTAAAATCTAAATACACGTCTTAAACCAACAAGTGGTAGTAATAATAAACCAAACCAAGAAAAGCTCGCAGAACTGCGTTCGTAAAATTCAGCATCTGGGGCTTTACAATTCTCAACTTCACCATTAGGGATAGGCGAAAGTTTTACCGCAACGGCTACACTTTCATACTCAATATTACCATTTACATCGGTAACAACTCCGCCCAATGAATTTCGTTTTTCAACTGTTTTAGTTGCAACACCAAATACTTCGTTGTTTTCATTAATCGATTTAGCTTCTACCATTTTATAGCTGAAACTGGTTTCACCATCACTGTCATAACAAGGCAGCAATTTATTTAGGTTAGTGATCTTGTCATCGCCAATTTTATAAATGAAGGCTTCTGAACGACGAGTGTTCTCAGATTCACCAATTTCACCTTCACCAACAATGTAACCTTGATTATTAATGTCATTTGCATATGAGCTTGAGCTTATAAAGTAACCTTCAGGAAACACGGTCGTGTTTGTATTTATATCATGGTAAAAAAGTTTGTTTCTTAGCGTGCCTTCTATTCGCTTGGTCGCATAACCTACAACAATATCGTTATCGTTGATAGCAAATGCTTTACCACTTTGCCAGTCATCTCTTTGTTCAATAAAATCAACCACTTCACCATCTTTAAAGTAAACTGGCATCGTTAAAATTGTGGAATCTCTATCAAAGTAACGGGTATTAGAAAAACCGGCCGCAACGCCATTTTTATTAACCGCTAATGCATTACTAATAAATGGGTTACTGTCTTCATCTTCTTTTGGTGTCAGCGCTAAACCTAACAATTCTGTTGAGGTTACATTATAGGCACTATCTAATGTCCACTTAACCGCTGTTTTATTAAATAAACCACGTGTGTTACGACTATTAATTGATTCAATACACGTCATTACAGGTTCATCAAGACCATCACAATTATCAGCAATTAAGGTTTGTCTCTCTGTAGGGATACTCACTGATACATTACCAACAACAACGTAACCCGTGTCAGTGGCAACAATATCAGACGCTTTACTCGTCCCACCATGTTCAGTAAATTCTGGAACAAGCGGCACTTCTACACCGCCTTCAGAAATTAAAATACCACGTTCTATAAACTCTCGGGTAAACCAAGTTTCTTCTTCAGTTTCACCATCTGGTGTAAAAGTGATTTTATCAAACGGTGCACTGCCCCAACCTACGGTCGTACCGTCCTGTGCAACAGCATTATAAAAGTTGCTGGTCGATCGCGTTAATCCATCATAATCAACCGAAGCCACATCAAACAAAGATTGCTCTGTAATTACACCACTGTTGTAATTTGTAGCAACAATTGAGCTAATTTTTTGATATTCAAAGTTAGCAGATAAGTTTGACAAGAAACGAACCATAAAAGTATGCGCATCAGCATTGGTATAAATAGCGTCGTTGTTTTCGATGTCATCAAGTGTAAACGTAATTTCTTTGTCACTTAGTTCAAATGAATTTACTTCATTAGTATAAGCGTTCTTAATTAAACTATCGGTAAAATCAATATAACTAATATCAATTGGGATATTGTATAAGCCATTAGCAAGCCCAATGACATGTCCGTTTTCACTCACATCGGTAACATAAGTATGTTTTGCGTTTTCAAAGTTACCTAACTCCGTTAACGCATAGGTAGCACTTAATGCCGATGTACTCAGTGTTGCTAAAACACTGGCCGCGAGTAATTTATATTTCATTTTATTCCTTACTACTGATTCTTTAATTCTTCAAGTTCTTCCCAACGCTCAAAAGCGGCTTCAAGGTCAGACTCAAGTTGGGCTAAATGGTTCAATTCCTTAGCTGTTACATCACTGTCTTGCTTGAAAAAGTCTTCGTGACTTACTCGTTCTTGTTGTTTTTCAAGCTCAGCTTCAAGTTGTTCCATTTTATTAGGTAGTTGCTCTAGTTCAAGTTTTAATTTGTAAGAGAGTTTATTTGCTTTGTTATTACTTTTAACTGGCGTTGGCTCTGTTTTTTCAACTTTTTTGACTGGCTGCTTTTGCAACTCTTTGTGCTGCTCCGCCAAATAGTTGGTATACGCTTCATAATCACTGTAGCCACCAACTATATCAGTGACTTTGCCGTTACCTTCAAATGCCCATACACTCGAACACGTATTATCAATAAACTCACGGTCATGGCTAACTATCAGCACAGTACCTTGGTATTGATTGATGATATCTTCTAGTAACTCTAACGTTTCTATGTCTAAGTCGTTGGTAGGCTCATCAAGAACCAATATATTGGATGGCTTTAAGAATAACTTAGCCAGAAGTAATCTATTTTTTTCACCACCTGAGAGCGCTTTTACGGGGGTACGAGCACGTGCTGGCGGGAACAAAAAGTCTTGTAAATAACCTAATACATGGCGAGAACGCCCGCCCATCATGACCTCTTGCTTACCCTCAGCTACGTTATCTTGAACGGTCGCTTCTTCATCGAGCTTTTCACGGTATTGATCAAAATAAGCAAATTCTAAATTAACACCTTGCTTTATTTCGCCACTGTCAGCTTTTAAATCACCAAATAGTAATTTTAATAGTGTTGTTTTACCAATGCCGTTAGGGCCGACTAACCCAATACGGTCACCACGCATAACCAAAGTAGAGAAGTCATCAGCAATGATTTTATCTTTAAATGCATGGTGTAAGTGTTTCGCTTCAAACACTAATTTACCTGAACGATCAGCCGTTTCAATATTGAAATCGGTTTTGCCTACTTGATCAACACGCTTTTTACGCTCATTACGTAATTGTTTAAGCTCACGAACACGCCCTTCGTTACGCGTACGACGCGCTTTAACACCTTGGCGGATCCACGCTTCTTCTTCCGCTAAACGCTTATCGAACAATGCATTTTGCGTTTCTTCCACTTTTAAATCATGCGCTTTTTGTTCTAAGTAAGTGGCATAATCACCTGGATAAGAAATTAGTTTACCGCGATCTAAATCTAAAATACGTGTTGCAACGGCGCGAATAAAAGCACGGTCATGCGATATAAATACAATCCCGCCTTTAAACTCTTTTAAAAATTGCTCTAACCACATTACACTTGTCATATCTAAGTGGTTGGTAGGCTCATCGAGTAATAATAAATCAGGCTCGCTCACTAGCGCACGCGCAAGTGCAACTTTACGTAACCAACCACCAGAAAGTGATTCTAGTTTTGCATCGGGGGTTAATTCTAGTTGGGTTAAAACCAGTTGAATACGGCTATCAAAACGCCAGCCATCAGCTGCTTCTAACTTATTTGATAAGCGCTCTAGTTTGTTGAGTAACTGATCAGTACAATCTGTTTGCAATTGTGTACTTACATGATGAAAATCAATCAGTAAGTTAGCAATTTCAGGCATACCTTGGGCAACATAATCAAATACAGTGCCGCTTGCGCCTTTAGGCGGATCTTGTTCTAAACGCGATATTTTTAAACTACCGACTTGGTTTATTTCGCCGTCATCGAGTATTACTTGGCCATCTAAGACTTTCAGAAGCGTTGATTTTCCTGCACCGTTACGCCCTACAATACACACACGTTCACCGCTTTCTATAACCGCATCGGCATTATCTAATAATGGGTGCGTACCGTAGGCTAATTGTGCTTTTGAAATTCTAATTAAATCCATAATTAATCTTTACTCTTATTCTGCTTGCGCTAAAAACTGCTGCGCCTGAGGTGCAGTAAATGGCCAAAACAATTGCTGACCTTGTTGATTTTTTAAAACCGGAATACTGATTTGATACTCTAAAATTAATGAGTCATCGCTCATAATATCAATAAGTTGTAATTCATCAGCTGATGAAAGTAACGGCTTTAACAGTTGCTCTGCTTGCTCACACAAGTGGCAACCGTCTGTGTGATATAAAACCCACTTAGCCATGTTTAATTAACCAGCTATTATGAATTTTTTTATTACGTTTAAAATCGGGAGATAAGGTTTTTTCTGAAATATTTTCCGCTTTTAAGCCTAAGCCCATTAACCCTACTTCGTCCATCACAAAGCCGCGTTTATTGTTAGAAAATATAAGCGTACCCGATGGGCTCAATATTTTTTTAACCCAAGTTAACAGCTTAATGTGATCATTTTGTACATCAAACGCATCTTTCATTCGCTTAGAGTTAGAGAATGTTGGAGGGTCTAAAAAGATCAAGTCGTATTGTCCTTGTGCATGCTCTAGCCATTTTAAACAGTCGGCTTGCTCAAACCGATAACGCGTATTGCTAATATCGTTAAGCGCAAAGTTATCTTGCCCCCATTTTAGGTAGGTTTTAGATAAATCAACGGTAGTAATTGCTTTTGCACCGCCTAATGCAGCATGAACCGACGCTGTTCCCGTGTAGGCAAACAAATTTAAAAAGCGTTTATCTTTTGCATTTTCTTGAATGTAACGACGCGCAAGACGGTGATCTAAAAATAGTCCGGTGTCTAAGTAATCAAATAAGTTAACTTTAAACTTAGCACCAAACTCCTCTACCACCATGGTTCTGTTTTGCTTAGCCATCGGGGTATATTGTTCTTCACCTTTTTGCTTTTTACGTACTTTTACCGCAATGTTTTCAGGTGCAATATCCAGTTGTTGCGCTGTTAAGCTAATAACATCTTGCAAGCGTTTTTCTGAGGTTTTTTCATCAATTTCTTTTGGTGCTGCGTATTCAAAAATAACCGCTGAATCACCATAAATATCAACCGCAACGTTATATTCAGGAATATCTGCATCATACACGCGATAGGCATGTACTTGATTTTGCTTAAGCCAATTTTTTAAGCCTTGCTTATTCTTTTTCAAGCGATTAGCAAAAGCCATTGAGCCTTCAAAGTTTAAAGCCGGTTTGTCATCCGTGGTAAGACTCACTTGCTTGTCATCAAGTTGATACAAGTTTAATTCAACATCAAGTGGACCATTTTTAAATTTATAACGTTTTTGCTTCACCAATTTAAGCAGTTTAAACAAGCTTTCATCCATGCCTAATAAAGCTAGTTTCCAGTGGTTGAAGTGTTTTTTAAAGCCAACACCTAAACTACGATGTAAGTTAACCAGCTCAGCCATAGAGCCAATTCGCTCACCATAAGGTAAGTTAGAAATAACAACACCCGGCAATTTAGCAACCGCAGTCAATTTAGTTGCATCGCTTTGTTTAAACTTAATTACCGTATCAAGTTCTGCGCGCTGCGCATTGGCAATGGCTTTATCAAGGACATTTGCGTCGTAATCATGGCCAATTAGCCATAATTTAGGAACAGTAATATTCGCTAAAAGCTGCTCTTTAAGTTCTTTGAATTTTGCCACTCTAAAGCTTGGTAAACGTTCAAACGCAAAGCCTTCACGAAATAGACCTGGCGCTTCATTACGCGCCATTCCAGCGGCTTCAATTAAAATAGTACCAGCACCACAACATGGATCAAATAAAGGCTGATTAACATTTTCAAGCCAGCCACTGCGCTTAATAATCGCTGCAGCTAAATGTTCTTTAATTGGTGCTTTACCTTGACCTTGACGGTAACCACGCTCTGATAAACGCGGGCCTGAGTAATCAATATAAAGAGAAACACCATGGCGATTTAAACGTGCAACCACTCGCACATTGGCATCTTGCTTATCAACATTTGGGCGCTGTTCATACAGATCATTAAAATAATCAACAATCGCATCTTTAATCACTAACCCTGAAAACTGGGTATTTTTAAGCGAGTCGTTTGTGCCATTAAAGTCAACAGCAAAGGTTTGCGTAGGCCCAAACCACTCTTGCCAAGGTTGTAAGCGTGCAAATTTATACAAGCTGTCTTTGTCATTTACGCCTTCTTTTTCTTCAATAAGCATAAGTACACGCGTAGCAAAGCGTGTTGATAAACACACCTTTTGCGCTAGCAATGAGTCAGCCTCAAAGCGAACAGAACCCACAGTTTGTTTTGACACCGTAGCGCCAAGCTCTGTAAGTTCATCAACCAATAAATTTTCGATTCCGATAGAAGTAAGTGCGATAAATTGCAAAGTAAAAACCCTTAATAGCTAATTGCGCGGGATTATAACATAGGTTTGCGTACAAATACGCCATAAACACGGTGGGAAAACTAAATTAGATTAAGCGGTTTGACTATCGTACTGTGAGATAATAAGCGGGTGAACACGGTTGTTTAATACGCGGATCACTTCAAACTGTGAGAGTGATAAATTATCGTCAAGCGCAAAGGTTTCGCTTAAATTAATACACACAGAAGCATCAGGGCAATGCTCCACAATTAAAAACTCGCCAGTTTGAGATTCAGAGCTCAAGTTGATAACGGCTTCAGTACTAGGTGTTGTACCCGTGTAGGGTTTAAAAAACCAACTCTTAGCTAAAACGGGCTTTAATTGAAACTTAACCGCGGTGGCATTGAGCGCTATTTGACATAATTGCGCAGGATTCCATAAGTTAAACTGCTCGAGGTAATAATATACCTGCTCATAAAAAGCGGCGTCTTCTAAACTAAAGTAAGGGTTTTTAAAGGTGCAATCTGTTAATTGCCTTAGTTTATAAGGGGTGCATAGTTGCATATCGTCATTTAAATCAAGCAGTAAGCGGTTTTTTTCAGCACACGCTATCCACTGCCATTGCTTTGACGCTTGTAACATTTGCTCCTCCCTACTTAGTACTTAAAAAAATAAAATAAGACAATAAGCTTAGAGTATAGCTGCTTTTGACCATTTTTAAAACGTCTTTTTAGAACATTTATCGAACGATCAAAAGCTTACATAACTGATCCTTATAAGTCGTTAATGATCGACTTGACCAATTGTGGTCCTTTATAAATAAATCCAGTGTAAACTTGAATCAAATCAGCCCCTGCGTTCATCTTCTCTTTAGCCGATTGAACGTCATCAATACCGCCTACACCAATGATAGGTAATTGATTATTAGTTAAACGTTTTAGTTCAGAAACAATATGAGTTGAACGCTCTCTAACCGGAGCACCCGATAACCCTCCTGCTTCATCAGCATACTGCTGACCTTGCACTAGGCTACGCTCAAGGGTGGTATTTGTGGCAATCACACCATCAATTTTATTCGTTAATAGTGATTCGCTCACTTGTTCAATTTGAATAGGATCTAAGTCTGGCGCAATTTTAACCAGCATAGGTACATTTTTATTATGCTTGGCAATTAAATCTAACTGCTCATTTTTTAAACTTTGCAATAGGTCATCTAATGCTGCGCCATATTGTAAGTCACGCAATCCTGGTGTATTCGGCGATGAAATATTGACGGTTATGTAAGATGCATACTCAAACACTTTTCGCATACAGTGAATGTAATCATCTTTGCCTTGTTCATTCAGCGTATCTTTATTTTTACCAATATTAATACCTAAAATGCCATCATACTTTGCTGCTTTTACGTTATTTACTAGATTATCAACGCCTTTATTATTAAAGCCCATGCGATTAATAATTGCATTCGACTGTGGCAATCTAAACATACGAGGCTTATCGTTACCTGCTTGTGGACGCGGTGTTACTGTGCCTACTTCGACAAAACCAAACCCCATTTGGGCGAATGCATCAATACACTCGGCATTTTTATCAAGACCAGCGGCAAGCCCTACGGGATTTTTAAATTCGAGGCCTAAAAAGTTCACAGGCTTATTTGCCACGCTTTGTGACCACGCGGCACTTAACGGTGTATTAGCAAAGCGACGTAAGTTATTAAGAGCAAAATCATGGGCCCACTCCGCATCACGGGTAAACATAAAACGGCGAGCTAAATCGTAAAACATGAATATAATCCTCTTAAAGTTGTAGACAAAAAAATACCTCAGACAAGGCTGAGGTATTATATAACAAAAAACTGTTTAACGATTAATTTTAATCAGTTGCAGTTTATTACTTTGCAGAGGTATCACAGTTGTGGCCTAGTAACATAAGCTCTCTAAGTGCAACTGAGAATTTTGCAAAGTCATGACTTTGCGATGTTTTAAATTCAGTTAGCATTTGTTTCCAGCGCTGTAACAACAGATCTTGGCTATCCATCCACTGTTCAATTTGGCCATCAACATCACTACTATCACCTTCAAAGCTGTTTAACACTACTTCAGATAATGTACGTTGTTGCCAATCTAACTCTTCACGATATGAAGCACGCGCAAGTGCTTGCCAATGGTTTGAAACAGGTTGATTAGTAATTTGGTCTAAGAACCAATGTAGCCCCATTTGCGCACCAAGTTTGAAGTAAGTGTGCGATACCATATCGATTTTACGATTAGAGTTTTGCGCAATTTGTGTCAAGTCCATTACAGAGAACAAGCTTGATAACGATACAATACGCTGAGCAATCTCAACCGGAACACCGCTTTGCGTTAGCTCTTCACGTGCACTTTCTATACGATCGCTTTCTGTTTTCACGATGTATTTAGTTAAGTTTTCACTTAAATCGGCAAACGTTGGTGCAAATGCTTCAATTGATTGCTCAATGGTTTGTGCTTTCGTACGATGACGTAAGAACCAACGAGTTGCACGACGAACAGTACGACGTAACTGGTACAACATTTCTGTTTGTACGTTAGACGGTATCTTGTTATCTAAATCACTAATCGATAACCAAGTGTCACGCATTTGGAATATTTCACTTGCGATTGAATAACATAATGCAATCTCAGCTTCGTTTGCACCTGTTTCTTCATTCATACGCACCATAAAGTTTAAGCCCATATCGTTAACAATATTATTTGCTAACTTAGTGGCAATGATCTCTTTGCGTAGTGGGTGATTATTCATAGCATCGTTAAACTTCTCACGTAATGGACGTGGGAATGATTTAACCAATAACTGACGATAGTAAGGGTTTTCGGTAATTTCGTCGGTTACTAATGACTCTTTAAGAACCATTTTCGCATAAGAGACCAACACTGAAAGCTCAGGACGTGTTAAATCTCTGCCTGCGGCAGCACGCTCTGCTAACTCCTCATCCGTCGGAATAAACTCAATCGTACGGTCTAATTTGCCCTCTTTTTCAAGCGCATGAATAAAACGAATTTTTTCTTTAAGCGTTGAAGTCCCTTTTGATTGGGTAATCGATAAAGTGTGTGTTTGACGATAACAGTCTTTAAGCACTAATTCAGATACTTCGTCGGTCATTGAGTAAAGTAACTCATCACGTTGCTTACGTGTTAAATCACCTTCGGCAACTAAACCATTAAGTAAGATTTTAATGTTTACTTCGTTATCTGAACACGCAACACCGCCTACGTTATCGATAAAGTCAGTATTAACACGGCCACCTTTAGCTGCAAATTCAATACGACCTAACTGGGTTGCCCCTAAGTTACCGCCTTCGCCAAAGACTTTAGCGCCAAGGTCTTTACCATTAATGCGCAGTGCATCGTTTGCACGGTCCCCTACATCCGCATCTGTTTCTTTAGAGTGCTTAATGTATGTACCAATACCGCCATTCCACAATAAATCAAACTCCATCATAAGTGAGGCTTTGATCAATTCATTAGGCGTCATGCTGGCTTTTTTAGTGCCCAACATTTTTTTCATTTCTGGGCTTAGCGTAATCGACTTGGCTGCACGAGAGAACACACCACCGCCGCTTGAAATTAACTCTTTGTTGTAATCTTCCCATGATGAACGTGGCAAATTAAATAAACGCTCGCGCTCTGGGTAAGAAGCAGCTGCATTAGGGTTTGGATCCACAAAAATATGTAAGTGGTTAAACGCCACTTGCAAACGAATGTGCTTTGATAACAACATACCATTACCAAATACATCACCGGCCATGTCACCAATGGCAACGGCAGTAAAGTCTGTGGTTTGACAGTTAATATCCATTTCACGGAAATGACGCTTAACAGACTCCCATGCACCACGCGCAGTAATACCCATTTTCTTATGGTCGTAACCTACTGAACCACCTGATGCAAACGCATCACCTAGCCAGAAGTTATATTCGATTGCGATACCGTTCGCAATATCAGAGAAAGTCGCAGTTCCTTTGTCCGCTGCAACCACTAGGTATGCATCGTCTTCATCATGACGAGTAACATCAACAGCAGGTACAACTTCGCCGCGCTCAATATTATCTGTGATATCTAATAAGCCACGAATGAAGATTTTGTAACATTCTTGGCCTTCTTTGATAAACGCTTCGCGCTCACTAGGCAGTTGTTTACATACAAAGCCACCTTTTGAACCAACCGGTACAATTACGGTGTTTTTAACCTGCTGCGCTTTTACCAAGCCCAAAACTTCAGTACGGAAGTCTTCACGACGGTCTGACCAACGTAGGCCACCACGCGCAACTTTACCAAAGCGTAAATGCACACCTTCAACACGCGGCGAGTAAACGAAAATCTCAAACGCAGGCACAGGCAGTGGTACTTCTGGAATTAAACTTGGTTGAATTTTAAGTGAAATGTATGACTTAAACTTACCTTCAGCATCTTTTTGGAAGTAGTTTGTACGCAGCGTTGCAACAATCATATCAACGTATAAACGGATAATACGGTCATCATCAAGATTCGCTACGTTTTCTAACTCTGCATAAATTTCTAAGCCTAGTTTTTCAAGTGTTTTAGCACTTGCAGGACTTTTAACTGAGAATTTTTTAGCAAATAAATTAACGATTTTAGCCGCGATGTGTGGGTAATTAGCAAAGGTACTTTCGATGTACGTTTGCGAGAAAGTAACCCCAATTTGGCGCATGTATTTAGCGTACGCACGTAAAATTGATGCTTCGCGACCGGTTAACCCACCCATTAACACTAAACGGTTAAAACCATCGTTTTCTAAACGATTTGCCCACACACTGGTTAGTGCGGCACGAAAACGTGCGGAAATTTTATCAAAATCGGCCATCCCTTTGCTATCAATCAGCATTGAGAAGTCCATGATCCAATTAATGCCACCATCACTGGTTTTAACTGAGTAAGGTGTTTCACCTACAACACGTAAACCAAAGTTTTCCAGCATTGGCATCACATCTGATAAGTGAATTGGCTCATCTTTGTGGAATAAGCTTAAACGAACAATATTGCTGCTCGCCTCTTCTTGTGGACGATAAAACAACATCTCAAGTTTGTTGTCATCGTTTAGCATTTCTAGCTTTTCAATATCAACAACAGCGGCACTTGGAAGTACTTCTTCTTTGTATGAACGTGCAAAAGCGTTGCAGTATTTACGGTTTAATTCGTTACCACGTGCTTCACCAGCAGATTCTAGTAAGGCTGATTGGAGTTTATCTTCCCAGGTACGAGCGGCTTCTATTAGATTATTTTCTATGTCTTTCACGTTATATTCAATATTGTTATCGGTCACACGAACGGTGTAATGAGTACGCGCCAGTGTTGACTCTGAGAAATAGGTAGTAAATTCGACTTTAACGTCAGAATTAAATGCATTTGCTAAAATAGCCTGCGTTTCGCGGCGCAGCGCCGTGTTATAACGTTCACGTGGTACATACACCATACAAGATAGGAAGCGACCGTATGCATCTTTGCGAACAAATAAACGACACATATCGCGTTCTTGAATTTGTAACACGCCCATAGCAACTTCAAGTAGCTCATGTTCGCGAGCTTGCACTAATTCGTCACGTGGGTAGGTTTCTAAGATGTTTAATACCGCTTTGTATGCATGTGTACCCTTAGCAAAATCACACATATCCATAATGCGATTAATCTTGCTTTTAAGAACTGGGACATCAGCAGCGCTGTTATTATAAAAGTTAGATGAGAATAAACCTATAAAACGGTCTTCACCAATCACATTACCTTTGTCATCAAAACGCTTAACACCCACATAATCAATATAGGCTGGGCGATGAACTCGAGATAATGAATTGGTTTTTGTTAAAATTAATAAGTTACTACTACGTGCTTCTTGACGAGCCACTTCAGGTAACTCAGAAAGCAAACGTGTATGCTCAGCATCTGAGTTTTTCATTAACCCTAAGCTGGTATCCATTTTACCTTTTAATTGATAATCACCTTGGACTGGCGAAAGCTCATATTGGCGGTAACCCATTAATGTAAAGTTGTCTTTTACTAGCCAATCTAAGAACTCAACGGTTTCATTTATTTCGTTATCATTTTTATCTTTGTGGCTTTTAGGTAAGCTTTTGCTAACTGCGATTAGTTTTTCGCGAATAGGCTGCCAATCTTCAACCGCAACCGATACATCAACGAGTACAGATTCAAGTTCTTTTTTGAAAGACTCAATAACAGTAGCATCTGTTTGACGGTCAATTTCTATGAAGAATACTGTTTTTGTTGATGTTGATTCTTGCTCTGCTTTTAAGCTTGATAACCCTGATATTTTATCGTTTTTATCACGTTGAATTTTCAGTGGGCTATGTAGAAGTAAGTGAGAGGCAATGTTTTCTCGTGTCATGGCCATACGCACAGAGTCAACTAAAAATGGCATATCTTTAGCAATGATCTCTACAATGGTATGCGATGACTGCCAGCCATCTTTTGCCACTTCAGGGTTGAAAACGCGAATAACTGCGTCATCTGATGTATTTTTTTCTAGCGAATTCCAAAGGCTAAGTGCAGCACCATATAAGTCACTGTCGTTGCGATTTGCCAAATCCTCTTTAGACATATTGCTGTACAAGGCTTTGGCGAATTTCTCAACGAGTAACACATTATCAGCGCGAACTTTTTTCTGGATAAGCTTACAGACGTTATCTAAAATAACCGAGGCTTGGCCTTCATTTCGTGTCATTGTATGTTCCTTAATCTATCACTGCTAGTTTAGCAGAGTATTTGTACAGCCATTTATTAGCGTGGAGTCAGTTAAATTCTAACCCTTTTGAAACTAATAAACAGCCTTTTCGATGAAAACATTTTAAGCATTTCAGCTATTTGGTCATCTATTCACAAAATATAGATATAAATGGCCATTACTGGCCATTTTGGAGCAAATTTATTCACCTTATTTTTTCTGGTCAGTCCAGAGCAAGCTGCCAATTGCAGGTAAAAGTAACACTGCGCCCAACATATTTACTAAAAACATGAAGGTAAGCAGAATTCCCATATCAACTTGGAACTTCAAATCAGAAAAAATCCACGTACTTACACCAATCGCTAATGTAATACCGGTAAATAACACCGCACTACCACGTTCAACTAATGCATTACGATAAGCAATACTCAATGGTACGTTTTGTTTTAACTGCCCCATCATCGATGACAAAATATAAATACCGTAATCAACACCAATACCTACACCCAGAGCAATCACTGGTAACGTTGAAACAGTCAGACCAATCTCAAGCTGTACCATCAGTGCTTGTGCAAGGGTTGATACTATGTACAAGGGTAATACCACCGCAATTGTTGCTTTTACACTCTTAAAACTAAGTAAGCATAAAATAATAACCGCACCGTAAACATAGAGCATCATGGGTATTTGTGCTGCTGAAACAGATTCATTCGTTGCAGCCATAACACCAACTGGCCCTGATGCCAATTTGAAAGCAAGCTTGTCTGTGCCCTCTTCATCAGCAAATTGTTTTACTTTTGCAATCACGTTATCAATTGTTTGTGCTTTGTGATCGTCTAAAAAAATAATCACCGGCATTACCGAGCAATCACCGTTTAATAACCCTGTGCTTGTTTCCACACGTGACGTTGATTGCACTAAGCTGGCAGAATTGCGCGGCAAACTTTGCCACTTTAAATTGCCCTCGTTGTAACCGGCATTGACTGATTGTGCCACTGAACTTAAGCTCACTGCTGACTGCACACCTGCTAAGTTTTCAACTTTATATTGAAAACGCGATATACGTTCCATTACATCGTGCTCTGTACAGGCCGCAGGGTATGCTTCCACAATCACTTTTAAAATATCAGACGAAATGGTGTATTTGTCCGATATTAAAAAGGTATCTTGGTTGTAACGTGCATCTTGGTGCAACGATGGCGCACCTGCGTGTAAATCACCGATTCGCATTTTATCCGCTTGCCAATAGCCCAGTGCAAATAAAACCAAGGTAAAACCTATGATCATTTTTGCTGTTTTTGGGTCAGTTGCTTTAACTAATAAATCGCGCATTGCATCGAGTATATTCGGTTTGTTGGCATCACCCGATTGAATATGGATGCTGTTTTCAAAACGCATATACGATGCCCATACAGGCAATAAAATAAGATTAGTAAATATAATAACAGCCACCCCTAAACTTGCTGTAATAGCCAGTTCACGAATGATGCCGATATCTATAGTTAAAAGTGTTAAAAAGCCAACCGTATCTGATAACAACGCAATCCCACCTGGTACCAGCAAAGCTCTAAAGCTAGATTGACAACATACGGCGGTCGTTTTGCCCTCAGTGACTTTTTTACCAATGGCGTTGATCATCTGCACACCGTGACTTACGCCAATAGCGAAGACTAAAAATGGCACTAAGATAGACATAGGATCAAGACCGAAGCCTAAGCTAGAAAGCAATCCTAACTGCCAAATAACGGCAATAATAGAACACACAATCGGTAAAATAGTGAGTTTCAAGCTGCCACAAAATAGCCATACCATGACGAATGTAAACGCAATCGCGATGGCAAAAAATAAAACAACCCCTTTTGCACCTTCAGCGATATCGCCAGCCATTTTTGCAAAACCGATAATATGAATACTGATATTATCAGTACTTAAAGGTTCACGAATTTCGGTTTCTAATTTTTTTGCAAAAGCGAGAGTGTCTAATTTTTCTTGTGTTTGCGGATCAGTCTCTAACAGTTGGGCGGTGACCATGGCACACGAATAATCGCTTGCTATCATACGACCAACTACTTTTGCCTTTTCAATATTTTCTTTTACAACGCCTAACCCTTGCTTGTCTGCTTTAAAGTTAGCTGGAATGATAGGGCCACCGGCAAAACCGTCTTCAACGACTTCAACAAAACGGGCACTGGGTGAAAAGATAGAATTTACTAAAGGACGATTTACCCCAGGAATAAAATAAAGCTGATCGTGCACTGCTTTTAATTGGGTAAAAAATTCAGGATTGAAAATATCTCCGCTGTCGTCACATACGGAAATTAAAATACTATTTGCACCACCAAACTGTTTCTCATGTTTAGTGTATACCTTCATGTATTCATGATTGAGCGGAATATTTTTATTAAATGACGCATCAAGTTGAATCTGTGTTGCTTTAAAAACCAATAAACAGGTGATCAACACAAAACTTATGAGCACCACTAAGCGGTGTCTAAAAATCGCTTTTTCTAAAAAATCTAAAATTGCTTGCATTAAGGGGTCAACTCCTTCACTTTAATGCCATTTTCTGTCGCCAGAATAAGTCTATCTTTAACAATTACACCATCAAGTATTGCCTTACCATCGGCCAATTGCTCGTATGACAACTCATCATCTTTTAGATGAAAAATAACACCGCTATTAGCCAGTAATAGCCATTGTTTATTGTTGTAGTTGATAATGCTATTAATAGTGGCGGTTTTGTCATTTTCTAAATGCTGCCATTGTCCACTGTCGGTTTTATTTACGAAAATATTACCGCGTAGCCCTGCGACGATTTGTTGCGATGAATCAGAAGCAAAACCAAAAAACGAGCCAGGGTAAATTTCATCTAAACGTTGCCAAGTTTGGCCATCGTCATCACTTTTTGCCATTAAGCCCATCTCACCGACCAGCATTAAACCCGTGCTAGTCGGTTCTATGCGGTTAAAATGTGGCAAAATAGACGAAGTTTCTATTTCATACCCTTCGGGATCGGTTTGTTTTAAATCGTTTAAGTACGCTCTATCTTCACTAAATAACAGTGAATCTAAAAAACGTTTTTGCCAATGTTCGCCGCCATCACTGGTTTGATAAAACATACCGTAGGCGCCCACGGCATAACCATGTAAATCGTCTTTAAAATAAATATCTAAACAGGGTTTATCAAGTGAGGGCTTTGCTTGTTGTAACTGCCAGTTTTCACCACCGTCGGTGGTATTTATAATTGTGGCGTCATGTCCACATGCCCAGCCGTGAGAATCATTAGTAAATTCAACCGCCGTTAGTAATACTTGTGTAGGCACTGATTGTGCTTGTTGCCAATTGTTACCATCAACACTTTTAATGACCGTACCGTGCTTACCCACAGCAATGAGCCCTGCTGAGGTTTGTGTGATATCGGTAAGGAGTGCTTTATCTGCATTAATCGCGCTAATCGCACTTAAAGGTGCGTCTTGTGCAAAACTCGCACCGCTTAGGATCAGGCTGGCATAAACCAAATACTTCATAAATTAAATTCGCCTTGAACTGAGGATTTGTTTGTCTGTTATAAAGAGGAAAACCTGTGCGTTAATAGACAAACGCGATGTGAAAGAAAAAAGGCACCTAGGAAACTAGGTGCCTGCTTTTATACTATCTGCCAGCGCGACGTAAAGCGCTCGATGTGAACTCATTATCATTAAATGACTGAGAAAAATCATACATCTTTTCTTGGTTATCTAAACCAATGGCTAAGTAGCGACGTGAGTTAAGGTCGTGGTAAACCTCAAGCGTACTCCACTGAGTCGGTACTTCGTAGTAGTTAAGGCCATAAGCCATTGCTACACGATACAGTTGGTCGCGATTATCGTAAATATCGGTAACATGTACTTGCCAGCTGTCTTCATCAATGTAGAACACACGTTTTTTATAAATATGGCGCGTGTCATCTTTTAAGTTTGCTTCAACAACCCACACACGGTGTTTTTCATAACGTGTATGCTCTGGGTTGATGTGGCCCGGCTTTAAAATATCATCATAGGTTAGCTTATCACTATGAAGCTTGTAGCTATTGTATGGGATGTAAAGCTCTTGCTTGCCTTTTAGCGTCCAGTTATAACGATTTGGTGAGCCGTTAAACATGTCAAAATCATCGGTAGTACGTAAGCTATCTGCTGCTGTACCCGGAGCATCATACGCTACATTAGGTGCACGACGAACACGACGCTGACCTGAATTATACGTCCACGCTTGACGTGGTGTTAATATTTGATCCATGGTTTCATGTACTAACAATGCCGTACCTGCCAAACGTGCTGGCTCTGTCACTTGCTGTTTAAACTTAAACAAAATATTAGAGTCTTGCAGCTCAGCAGGCGTTGCACTTGGATCAGAATATTTAACTAATAGTTGCTCATCAAAGCCAACATAGTTGTACGACCCCGATGCCGTTGGCGCTGCTTGACCACCAAAGCGCTCAATTGATTGACCACGATAGCGAAGTAAATGGTTCCAAATTGCTTCTAAACCCGTTTTAGGAATTGGAAATGGAATACCAATTGCTGTGTTCTTAATGCCGTTACCGCCTTCAACTAATTCAGCTGTAGTAGCAAATTTCTTTGTCGCATCGTATACAAACTGTGGGTATGATGCTGAACGACGTGTTTTGTAAATAGGCATTTTAAACGTATCTGGGTACGCTTCAAATAATGCTATTTGCCCAGGGCTTAAATTTTCTTTGTACTTATCAATATTGCTTTTATCTATAGTAAACAATACTTTATCGGTTGCATAAGGGTCTAAGTGGTGCATACCCGGTTCATAACCTGCTGGAGCAGCAGTAATACCGCCATTCCATGCTGGGATTGAGCCATCAGCATTCGCTGCTTTTTCCGCACCAATTGGGCTTAAGTCTTTACCAAGGCGCGCAGCCTCTTCTGGGCTAATTTTAGCCAGCGCTGCGTGGCTTGCAAACAAACTACAAAACGCTGTAGCAAGGAGGGTAGGTTTTTTAATCATAATAATGTTACCCCTAGATAGAATATTTTAAGTTAAAAGAAATGTAATCTCGGTCAGAGAAAGTGTTGGTGTCGCCACCACCCCAAAATGAGTTGTAACTTACATCCAAAGACCATGCATTTTGGTAATTAAAGCTCATAGTTGCACCTAATGACTTACGATCTTCAATGAATAAGAACATTGGATCTGGCGTGTTACCATTTACATCATGCGAGAACACAAAACGAGGTGAGAAGTTAATACCATTGTAAATATTAAAGTAATCACCTTTGGCAATTAAGCGATAACCCCAAGACGACGCCGTAGCAAACGATTTTTGCTCAGGTCCATTAGATAATGCCATATGTAGTGAAGAGTAATCTGAACTACCAGGGCCTTGCATGATACCGCTTCGACCAGTACCAGACACATTCAAGCGCATTTCATCGTATTCAGGCATATTGTTGATGCGAACACCACCAATTTCACCGACAACTGCCCAGCTATCAGCACCTAATGAAGGGCCGAATAAATGCGTTGCCGTAAACTGTAGCTGTGAAGTATTACGTTCAATGTAACCTTTAGCCAGCTCGCCTGGACCTACAACACTTGCAGCATCACCTTTACTCATTTGCGAAATACCCGCAAATTCAGGGCGTAAGCCGGCAATCGCTAATTGCTCAGGCATAGCTGCATAAAGTAATTCTACGTCATCGATTTGTAATGGTTCGTCTTCACGAAAAGTAAACTCACCAGCAAACGCTGTTTCACCAAGTGAAGTGTTAAAGCTTAAACCGTAAAGTTTAATATCTTCAGGGTATTCGTTTGTCGCTTTAGCAAATGCTTTTAAATCAGATACGTTATCAGAGGTAATTTCTGTGGTGGCAATCATCGCTAAATCTTGTTGTATTGATGCTTGCGTGAAATTAGATACGCGACCTGAAATAAGTGGACGACGGCTATGGTAATTTACATGGTAAAGTGCCACTTCTGTATCGTTCCACTCGGGTAAGAACATGCCTAAGCGTAAACCATATTGGCCGCCATCATCTGGCTCTGTTTTGCCATCGTAGCCTTTGCCTTTTAGCGCGACCTTGGTCGGGTACGCTAAGTACATATTTGCCAATAGCTCTTGGCCAGCTGAGCTTGATGGGTCAATACCTTGGCTTGCAGCCACTTGGCCATAAGTTGCCATCAGGTTATTCAAGTTATCTGTTAAAAACGCTAAGTCAATATCAGGATTTGAGGTAAAACCAAGCTGTACATTTTGTTGATAACCGTTTTCAGCCGCAAAATCATTGGTAGAAAAATAAGTCCCTGCTGCTGGTAAACGTGTTTCATGCCATTGGTATTGATAAAAGCCCTCTAAGGTCATGTTTTCTGTAAGCCCTAATGAGGCCCACAACATACCAACCGGAATAAACGCTTCTTTTAGTTCAGCACCTGGTGCTTTTAATCGGTCAATATCAACCGGGTTTACGTTAATACCATGAGAGATTAATGTACTTTCCCCCCAGTTAACCACTTGTTGACCAACTCGAATAGAAAGCGGGTTTTTGCCTTCATTTAAATCAAAGTTTGCCCACACATACGCATCAAGTAAACGAATGTCAGCACAGCTTTGCTCTTTAGTATCATCATCATCACACGGATCTACACCCTGACCTGATGTTGGATTAACGTAGGCACGATCGCCGTCCATTAATTCAAAATCATAAAAGTACATAAAACGAGTAAATAAGCCGTAGTTATCTTTACTTATTGATAGATCATGCGTGCCTTTTAATAGCTTTGAAAAAGTTTCGCCGCTATCAAAGTTTAAATCGCCTGCATCACCATTATTTGAGTAAGAGCCCGGTTGAGCCCAGACATCTTGAGATGAATAAATTGTATTGATTGCTGGGTTATAACCTGTCCAATCAAATGATGGGTTATTACTTTTACCAATGAGGTTAAAGTCACGGTCTTCTACGCGAATACTTTGCCCATAAGAAAAAGTAGAGTCGAAAGCGATATCAAAACCGCCTACCTCAAATGTTGCAGCCTGTGTCTGTGCTGCTGATAAACCGATAGCCGCAGCTGTTAAGCCGAGTACTATTTTATTTTTAACAAAAAGCGATCTTCTTATCATTTTGGTTCCCCCCTGTCGCGGGTATTTTTTGTGTGATCAAGTTATTGTTTTTAGTGTAATCGTAACGATAGAAGCGAATTAAACAAATTACAAATGGTCGCCTTCAATCAGTTATAAGTTTTTTATTTGTTTAACGTTTACGTATTGGTAAGACGTCATACCAGATAATTTATACACGTAAATTAACAATAGAACAAATCGAAATTAACAAAAAGGCAATATTTGTGTATATCTATATCACAAAAAACAACAGCTAGGCTACTCGTTCGAGACGGATGAACTTGTTTTCATTACTTAAAATAAGTCTAAACCGACCACGAATACCTAAACTAGACATGAAGGGCCGAAGATAATGCGCAGCAAAACGAATTGTTTTGCCGCTATCAGCTGTTACTTGAATTGAGCTATACCGGCCATGGTAATAATCCATGCACTCGTTATAGCTCAAATTTATATAAAAATAATGTTCTATCATGATTTATTGTAAAGCTTTTTCAACCTTTTCAAATAAATCATCGCTTAAACCTTCTAAATTCGAAAGGCGCTCTAATTGCGCTTTCATTGCAATTGCACGGGTTTCATCATAGCGGCGCCATGACATAAACGGCGTTAACATACGTGATGCATTTTGCGGGTTAATCGCATTAAGCTTAATTAATAAATCGCCAAGTAATGTATAACCTTGACCATCTAAGCGATGAAATTGTGCGGTATTAAAGTGCGAAAAACTTCCCACTAATGCACGAACTCGATTCGGATTTGAAAAATCAAAACATGGATGTGTATACAAGGCCTTAATTTTCTCAATGGCATCATCAGCGCTGTTCATTGCTTGTAAAGCAAACCATTTATCCATTACTAGCACATCATGGCGCCATTGGCTGTCAAAATGCGCAAGTAATTGATTTGATAATGGGTGCGCAGCTTTAACTACACTGCTCAAAGCACCAAGCACATTAGTCATATTTGTTGATGCTGCTGCCTGCTCAATTAAGCTTGCCGCCTTAGCACTGTCTGTTTTTGCTAAATAGTGCAAGCAAAGTTGTTTTAAAGCGCGAATAGCCACCGCTTTGGCACTCACACTACCATCATCGGTGATTGCCTGATAACAACTTAAAAACTCAGTATGTAGTTGTTTGGCAATTTGTTGTTCGAATAGCTCAATATTGGCAATAATGTCATCAACCGGAATAACGTCAAACTCCGCAGCTAAAGTATCAAAACTAGGCAGTTTTAAGAGTTCAGCAATCAGCGCTAAATCACCCTCTCGTTGCGATATTAGCACCCTAAGTGCATCAATAACGGCATCGCTTAGTGGTGTATTACTAGCTGAAATAACGTTTGCCTTGAGTGCATTAATAAACAATTGTTGTTGTGCATCCCAGCGTGAAAAGTCACTGCGTGCAAAACGCATAATATGTAATAAATCAGCTTCAGTGATCTGTTGATTCAAAATACACGGTGCTGAAAAATCTTCTAGCAATACGGCGGTTGGACTGTGTTCAATATTATCAAAATGAAATGTTTGTTTAGCTTGAGTAACATTTAATACGCTATCAACCTTTTTACCTTGGTATTGCAATGCAATACTTTGGCCTTGCTGATCTAAAAGTTCAATCGCAAAAGGAATATGTAACATCGCATTATCAGGCTGATTCAGGGGCGCAAGTTGCTCTATAGTGAGCGTGAAGATTTGTGCACTTTCATCATACGCTTTGGTAACGTTTAAACGTGGTGTCCCACACTGATTATACCAACGCTTAAATTGTGATAAATCAATTGATGATGCATCACTCATTGCCGTAACAAAATCATCGCAGGTAACCGCTTGGCCATCATGACGCTGAAAATACAGTGTCATGCCTTTTTGAAAATTTTCCTCACCCAACAATGTATGCATCATACGAATAACTTCAGCCCCTTTGTCATACACTGTAACGGTGTAAAAGTTATTCATTTCGATGACTTTTTCTGGGCGTATTGGGTGTGCCATTGGGCCGGCATCTTCGCTAAATTGATGAGTGCGCATCACTTTTACCGCGTCAATTCTATTTAGCGCACGAGAGCCTAAATCACTGCTAAACTCTTGATCTCTAAATACCGTTAAACCTTCTTTTAAAGACAGCTGAAACCAATCACGACAAGTTACACGATTTCCGGTCCAGTTATGAAAGTACTCGTGGCCAACTATAGACTCAATGGTGTGGTAATCTTTATCGGTTGCCGTTTCTTGATTTGCCAGCACACATTTGCTGTTGAAAATGTTTAACCCTTTATTTTCCATTGCTCCCATATTGAAGAAATCAACGGCAACAATCATATAAATATCAAGGTCATACTCTAAATTAAAACGTGACTCATCCCAAGCCATCGCTTTTTTAAGCGACGTCATAGCATGCTCTGTTTTAGGTAAGTTTCCTTTATCGACAAATAACGCTAGGGTGACATCCTTACCACTGCGGGTAGTGTATTTATCGTGTAAAACATCAAAGTCCCCTGCCACTAGAGCAAACAAATAACTCGGCTTTTTGAACGGATCTTGCCATTTTACAAAATGGCGTCCATCTTGCGTTTCACCACTGTCCACTTGGTTACCATTAGAGAGCAAATGCGGAAATGCCGTATCGGCAATAATAGTGACATCAAAAGTTGAAAGTACATCAGGACGATCCATGTAGTAGGTTATTTTTCTAAACCCTTGCGCTTCACATTGAGTACAATAAGCGCCTCCCGATAAGTACAATCCCTCAAGTGATGTGTTTGTTTGCGGTGAAGTTTGCGTCACTATGCTTAACTGACATTCATCAGGCAGATTATTAATGATTAATTGCTGATTTATAATTTTATAATCTGTGAGCTCTGCACCGTCAATCGATAAAGAGATCAAAGTTAAGTCAATGCCATCTAATACCAGGGGGGCATTTGAATCACCCACGCGTTTAAGCGTTAATAAAGCATTTACTTGAGTCGTTAATGGCTGTAAGTCGAAAGTAAGCTCAGTATGCTCGATTGAAAAATCGGGGGCTTTATAGTCTTTTAAATATTCTGCTTGAGGTTTTTGTAGTTCAGTCATGATCACTCCAAAAAAATAGCCCCTTTTAGTGATAAAAGGAGCTACTTAAATTAAGCCGTTTGCTTAGGCTTGATACGCAGTATCTTAATACCTAAGTAAGCATAAATAACGGCTAAGAAAGGATTTATAAGGTTGAAAAATGCATAAAGTGCATAATCAAACGGATTGATTAATAGGACACTTTGCATATACGCACCACAGGTATTCCATGGTATGAGCGGGCTGGTAATTGTGCCACCATCTTCTAGTGTGCGTGACAAATTAACCGGCTTTAACCCGCGCTTTTTATATTCTTCTTTAAACATACGCCCGGGTACAACAATAGCAATATACTGATCGGCTGCGATAATATTGGTACCAATACAGGTAGCAATAGTTGAAGCAATTAATGAACCGGTACTTTTTGCGATTTTAAGAATACTTTTAACAAATATATCAAGTAGACCCGTTTTTTCCATAATCGCACCAAACATAAGTGCCGTCATGATCAACCATGTGGTTGTTAGCATGCCTGACATGCCACCGCCACTGAGCAAAGAGTCCATTTTTTCATCACCGGTACTAATAGTAAAACCGTCAAAAAAGGTGGTCCAAACCAGTTTAAAGTAACCAACAAACTCACCTTGAGTCATATCTATTTGGTTAGCAATCAAATCAGATTGAAATAACAATGCCCATACAGCCCCTATTACAGCACCAATAGAAATAGCCGGAAACGCTGGCATTTTTCTTATTGCTAAAACTAGTAACACGATTAAAGGCACCAACATTTCTAAACCAATATTAAAGTTTTGTTGAAGAATTGATGTTATTTCATCAATTTGACCCGACTCGCCTGCCGCGGTGGCATTGAACCCCATAAATACAAAAATGATTAATGCAATCACAAAGCTTGGAACAGTTGTCCATAACATATGGTGAATGTGTTCAAATAAATCAGCACCAGCAACAGCCGGTGCTAAATTGGTTGTTTCTGACAATGGGCTAAGCTTGTCGCCAAAGTAAGCGCCTGATATAACTGCACCGGCGGTAACTGTCGGCTCTAGGCCAAGTCCAGAAGCAACGCCAAGTAATGCGACACCTATGGTCGCTGCCGTGGTCCACGAACTACCAATACTCATTGCTACAATGCCACAAATTAAACAACTCGCGGCGTAAAACCAGCTAGGGTTGATAATTTGTAAGCCGTAATAAATTAAGGTCGGAACCGTTCCTGATAATAACCAAGTTCCGATAAGTGCCCCCACCATGAGTAAAATTAAAATAGCGCTAAGAGATAAGGTAATTCCCTCAATCATTGCATCTTCTAATTTTTTCCATGTGTAGCCATTTTTTAAACCAATCAGTGCTGCAGCAAAAGTTGCAAACAGTAATGCAATTTGATTCGGGCCTGATGATGAATCATCGCCAAATAAGTACACGGCGGCACCTAACAAACAAATTAATACAGCAATTGGAATGAGTGCATCAAAAAGTGTGGCACTTTTAAGTGGTTTTTCTTCAATGGGCTTCAAAATATAGACTCCTACACACATTCGATGCATGTTGATTATTTTTATTAGCACGTACGCGCATTTATTGAGCAGTGTTGATCTAGCTCAACTTTTGGTAATCCGCGATTATAACAATTTAGCAAATTATCGATAGTAAAAAAGGCGCCTAAGCGCCTTTTTTTAACTAGCAAAGCCTTAATTAGCGCTTAGCCATACGACCGTATCTAATATAATCTTGCGTTATTAGTGCCGCTTCTTCAAGGAATGGGTCGAGCTTTTCAATCACCTCTGGTACATCGTCAAGGTTTTCTACTGGCTCTTTACCTAAACGTTTTAAACGCTCGTTAGTACGAGCTAATGCACGTGCCTCATTTTCTTCTTTTTCTTTAATACGTTTTTTCTCAACTAAAGAAATAGTTTTACGATCTTTTTCTTCGTTGTAACGGGTAATATCTTCAAACACATAATTAAATTCAGGCTCTGTTTTAATTCGCTCATCATGTTGTTTTTCAAGATGACTGATGACCGGATCTAAACGCCCTATTTGTTTATACTGTGCTTTTACTATGCTATCCCATGGCAATGCATTGTCTTGTTTGCTTTCGCCCCACTCAGCTGGGTCAATGGCAGATGGGAACGTAATATCTGGGATCACACCTTTATGCTGCGTACTGCCGCCGTTAATACGGTAAAACTTAGCAATGGTGTATTGCACACTGCCTAGCGGGTTATCGTATAAATCATAAGCGCGTGCGAGGCCTTTATGCTGCTGCACAGTGCCTTTACCAAAGGTTTGTTCACCTATGATAACTGCGCGGCCATAGTCTTGCATTGCCGCTGCAAATATTTCAGATGCAGACGCGCTGTATCTATCAACAAGTACCGTCAGTGGGCCATCGTAATAGGTAATGCCATCACGGTCTTTTTGCTCTTCAATGCGATTATTTAATGTATGAATTTGTACCACTGGGCCTTGATCAAAAAACAAGCCTGACAATTGCGTCGCTTCATATAGCGAACCACCGCCATTTTGACGTAGGTCTATAATAATACCGTCAACTTTTTGCTCTTTTAATTTAGCAAGTTCTACTTTTACATCTTTAGAAAGGTTGTTGTAAAAGCCAGGGATTTCGATTACCCCTATTTTACTAGTCAGATCTGAATAGCTGGCTTCAAATACTTCTGATTTTGCTGCTCGGTCTTCCAGACGAATTTTATCACGGGTTATCTCAACTACCTTTGGCGTACCGTGAGCATCTGCACCCTTTAAATATTGTAAACGTACTTTAGTGCCTTTAGGGCCTTTTATAAGATCAACCACGTCATCTAAACGCCAACCAATAACATCAACAAACTCTTCGCCCTCTTGAGCCACACCAATAATGCGATCATCGGCTTTAATCTGCTCAGATTTGTCTGCAGGGCCTCCTGGAACTAGACTACGAATAACTGTGTAGTCTTCATCGGGCGTTAATACTGCGCCAATCCCCTCAAGCTCTAAGTCCATGTCCATTTTAAATTGTTCAGCACGACGAGGTGACAAGTATGAAGTATGCGCTTCAATACTGCGTGCTAGCGAGTTCATTACAATTTGAAATGCGTCTTCAGATTTTGACTGAACAAGGCGTTTTTCTGCGTTTTTATAGCGCTTAGTCAACACCTCTTTAATGCCTGGCCAATCTTTGCCAGTCATTTTTAAACGCAGTGCATCATATTTTACCCGTTCGCGCCAAATTTCATCAAGCTCAGCTTGGGTAGTTGCCCACGGCGCATCTTCGCGGTCATAAAAATATTCATCTTCTTCGTCAAACGTCATTTCGTTTTCAAGTAGCGACAGTGAAAATTCATAACGTTCAAAACGACGTTTAAGGCTTAAGTTGAAAATATCAAACGTAAACCCTAACTGGCCGCTAAGAAGCGCGTTATCAAAACGGTTACGATATTGCTCAAATGAGTCTACATCGCTTTTTAAAAACACGCTTTTATTAAAATCAAGGGATTCGATGTAACGATCAAATACTTTACTCGAAAGCTCATCGTTAAATCGAACGGGTGTGTAATGTGAACGAGTAAATAGATTAGCCACTCGTTTGCTGGCTGTACCGTGCTGACTTTCTTGTTTTAACAAGGGTAAGTCTTCTAATGTTACCGGCTCTACTGCAGCAAATAACGAACCTGAAAACAGCGCAGCAACTAACGGAATGAGCGTAAACTTTTTACTCATACACAACTCCTTAATTTTTTTCGCAACTTAAATAATGTATAAGCTGTCGGCTTTGGTTTTTACTTGCATACCTGTCACTAATTCAACGTGAACATCGTCTTTGTTTACTTCAGTGATTACTGCATTAACAAGTGCTTGGCCAAGTTTAACTTTAACCTTGTTATTAACCTTGACCTCGCCTGCAGGTAAAGGTTCAACTTTTCCTGAACGCTTAGGCGCAGCGGCTTTGGCAGGTTTTGCTGCAGCTGATGGATTTTTAGCTGAATGCGCTGGCTTCTTCTTAAAAGATTTTGCATCTGAGTCTTGACGTGGGCGTTGCTGCTTTTTGCGCTTTGCCATTTTAGCACGGCTTTCTTCCAACGCTTTTTGTGCGTGGTCGATATGCTCTTGCTCAACTTTCTCGCCTTGATTTCCGTCAAGATCAATACGGAACTCAGATTTAGTAACCGCTTCAAGATAGCGCCAGTTAGATGTGTATTTTCTAAGTGCTTGGCGTACTTGTGTTTTACTAACTTTTTCAGACCCTTCAATACGCTCAGCGATATCTTTAAAGATACCTACTTTAAGCGGCTGAATGCCTTCTTTTTGTTTAAAACATTGTGGAAATTCTTGGTATAAGAACTCCAATACTTCATTAATATCTTTTAGCTTGTTTGTGGTTTCCATTTTAGAACCTATTTAATCACATCTTTTCATCAAGGGCAGAATCAACATAGTGGATGCTCCAATCAACTAACTCTTCAAAGTCAGTTTCAATCACAGCCATATCACCACGTAAATGTTCCCAAATACCATTTATAATTTCATCAATTGAATCACAGTCTAAATCATCAGGTAGACGATCCCAGGCCATGTGAATCAAATCATTGAGCGTTTCCGCTACATGTTCTTCTTCACCTTCCCAATCACCTACATCTTGAACGGCGAATAGGTAATCTTGAACATTTAGCAAATCTTTCATTACAGGCTAGCCTCTAAGCATTTTACAAGTGCTTCAAGCCCTGCTTGGTCATCAGTATCAAATCGGCCAATACTTGGGCTATCTATATCAAGTACCGCAAATACATGGCCGTTTTTCATGATAGGTACAACTATCTCAGAATTTGACGCCGCATCACAGGCTATATGACCGTCAAACGCATGCACATCTGAAATTAACTGGGTTTGCTCGGTTGCCGCAGCAGTGCCACATACCCCTTTCCCTACCGGAATACGAATACAAGCTGGATTGCCTTGAAATGGACCAAGTACCAATTCTGTCGGTGAATCCATAAAATAAAAGCCCGCCCAATTCACATCTTCTAAAGAAGTAAATAACAGCGCGCTAATATTTGCCATATTGGCAATTATGTTTGATTCACCGCCTATCAGCGATTCAGTTTGCTTAACTAATGACTGGTAAAAATCGTGCTTTTGCATACCAAACTACTTCTTATTAAACATACAGTAGCTAAAGGTACTCTTTGTCACTAAAAATTGAAACCTTTTGCGGGTAAAAAAAAGGAAATTACATGGTTTTACGACACACTTGATTAAATATTCTGCAATTAGCTTTGTACCGATTTACGCAAGCCAAATAAAAACAGTCCTGCAGCAAATCCCGACATCACACTATTGATTAAAAATATCTCGCCAGTAGTCGCACTAAGCAGATAGCTAAAAATAGCGCCACCCAGTAAGCCAAGAGTTAATACCCCAGAATAATTCACCTTAGAATACTTAAACATAAGTAAGTAGCCTGGCACCACAAACGCAGCCATTGTTAACCCTACTATGTGGGCATTAGCAATGGCCGTCATCAATAGTCCTAAAAAGATAGACACCGCGTCACCACGCATAGTCAATGCGTAATATATTCCTAGCATACTGCCGATAATAACAGGAGATAATAATGAAAGTGCGACGCTTTTAGCAAGTTGATGTTTCATAGTAAGAACCTTAAATACACAAGCATAAATCTTATTTCTTAGCATGCCCTAAGAGCTGTAGCTTATAAATAGAGACTATGGTCGTATTTTTTAACTAAATATACTTGGTTTTGAGGTTAGGTATAGCGAAAATTAGACACAAAAAAGCCCGCTAATAAGCGGGCTTTAATATAATGGTGGAGAGATAGGGATTTGAACCCTAGAGGGGCTATAAACCCCTGCCGGTTTTCAAGACCGGTGCATTCGACCACTCTGCCATCTCTCCGAAAGTGCATAAACTACAAGTAAGCGTGTACTCATAGTTATTTTAATAAGGTGGTGGAGAGATAGGGATTTGAACCCTAGAGGGGCTATAAACCCCTGCCGGTTTTCAAGACCGGTGCATTCGACCACTCTGCCATCTCTCCGCACGGCCTGAATAATAGGGAAACCCATGGGCTTTGTGAAGCTTTTTTTTCAATTATTTGTTCAAGTGATTAAAAAACAACTAATTTGTTTAAACATAAAGCAAAAAGATCGATTCCTATACGCCGAGTGAACTTTTATTTAAATTTAATTGTCTATTGATCTACAAAGGTTTGCCCAAACATATAAGAGTTGGTAATCTAATTTTAGTTAAATTACAGGAACTACTTAGTTTCACTTACAGGAGCTCTACAATGGCATTTAATCAATCGTACAATACTGCAAAGCCGGTAATGTCGACCATTGAAACAAACAAAGTGCTTAAAAACACTTATTTTCTACTTGCAATGACACTTGCATTTAGTGCCGTCACCGCCGGCATTTCAATGGCACTGCAATTACCTTATTTCATGGGACTAGTGTTCACTCTGGTTTCGTTTGGCCTTCTTTTTGTTGTAAACAAAAAAGCCGACACAGCATCTGGTGTATTTTGGGTGTTTGCGTTTACAGGATTAATGGGCGCTGGTTTAGGCCCACTCCTTAATCACTATGCACAATTACCTAATGGCCCTATGCTAATTATGCAAGCGCTAGGTTCTACGGCGTTAATCTTCTTTGGTTTATCTGCTTATGCACTTAACACTAAAAAAGATTTCTCGTTTATGGGTGGTTTTTTAACTGTGGGCTTAATTGTGGTTATCGTGGCAAGTATTGTAAATATTTTCCTAGGTAGCTCTTTAATGTTTATGGTACTAAACGCAGCTGTGGTACTAATCATGTCTGGCCTAATTTTGTTCGATACGAGCAGAATCATTAATGGCGGCGAAACGAATTATATCCGCGCAACGGTTTCTTTATACCTGAGCGTTTATAACTTATTTACGTCTTTACTTGCGTTACTTGGCGCAAATAATGACTAATTAAATAGTTCTGTTAAAATAGCCCCTTTATTGGGGCTTTTTTATTGGAATAGTTTTGGCACGCTTTGTACTTTCTTTACATACTCCACCATCGGATCACGATACCACACAGCGTATTGTTAAATTTGCTCACGCCTGTTTAGCACAAGGGCATACTATTGATGCAATATTTTTATACCAAGATGGTATCTATCATGCTTCTACTCATTTTGAGCTTGCCTCTGATGAGTTAAATTTATCCTCTCTTTGGCAACAGCTAGCCGACAAAAATATTAGTTTAATGCTGTGCGTTACCGCAGCTGAAAAGCGTGGCTTAGATATGCAAAATACTGGTGTATTTGCTGTCGCAGGCCTCGCTGAATTTGCTATGTTAGCCAGTGAAGCAGATAAATGGATACAATTTAAATGATTAATGTACTCGTTATTAGTCAATCAAGCCCATTTGATGACATGCATATTCGCGATGCACTCGATATGACGCTTATTTTTGCCGCAGTTGATCAAAATATAAGTTGGTTGTTTAGCGGTCCTGCGGTGCTAGCTCTTAAAAAAAATCAAAGCCCGAATAGTTTGGGGCTTAAAGATTTTTTTAAAAATATTAAAACCCTAGAAATATATGATGTTGACAATATCTACGTGTGTGAGAAGTCACTCATTGACTACGGTTTAAGTAAAAATGAGCTACTTATTGAAGTAAAAACCGTTAACTTTAATGCCCAAAAACAGTTAATTCAAAATCAGCAGCACGTGGTAACGCTATGAGCACTTTACATATATTTTCAAAACCGCTGAATTACTACAGTGCAAACAGTCTCGATAATCTGATTATGCTAACAGACTCGGTTTTATTAGTGGGTGATGCCTGTTTTGCTAAAGGGCAATACAGACAATTTGCCGATTCGCTTTATATTTTAAAGGACGATGCAGCGGCGCGTGGTATCTCTTTAAATTTGAATGATAAAGCGATTAGCTATGATGAGTTCGTTACGCTTAGCTTATCAACTAAACAATCAATTACTTGGTGATCCATGCTGGAATTTAATAATCAAACAATAGACACAGATAAGCAAGGTTACCTGCTAGATCATACTGATTGGTCTAAAGAATTGGCCGATGTTATTGCACAACATGAAAGCATTATATTAACCGAACAGCATTGGGAAGTTGTTAACTTTGTGCGCGCATTTTATCTAGAATACAACACCAGTCCAGCTATTAGAATGTTAGTCAAAGCGATGGCTAAAGCGCTCGGTGAGGATAAAGGTAATAGCATGTACCTGTATAAGCTTTTTCCGAAGGGACCGGCCAAACAAGCCACTAAAATTGCGGGCTTACCTAAACCTGCACGGTGTATTTAATGAAACACAAAGCTACAAACACGTCATCTTCAACAAGTAAACGCAATACAGGTCGTACATATTCGCGCAGTGCTGTAAAAAAGAGCCCGATAAAAAGAGCAATTAAGCCGCAGATAGCCCAAAGCGATAAAAAAGTTATTTTATTTAACAAACCTTATGATGTCCTTTGCCAATTCACAGACGAGCAAAATAGACAAACACTGGCTAATTTTATTCCTATTAAAGATGTTTATGCTGCGGGTCGCTTAGACAGAGACAGTGAAGGCTTGTTATTATTGACCAATTGCGGGAAATTACAAAATACCTTAACCGCTCCTGGTAAAAAAACCAACAAAACGTACTGGGTACAAGTTGAGGGGGTGCCTACAGAAGCATCTATTGATGCGCTCAGTCAAGGGGTCGAACTCAAAGATGGATTAACCTTACCTGCACAGGTAAAGTTAATCGATGAACCAGCGCTTTGGCCACGCACTCCCCCAGTGAGAGAACGTAAATCAATTCCAACATCTTGGTTGAGTATCACTATAAACGAGGGGAAGAACCGTCAAGTTCGACGAATGACCGCACACATTGGCCACCCAACGTTACGGTTAATTCGCTATAGTATTGGTAAATACACACTCGATGGAATTGAAACAGGTCAATATAAAATCAGTGGGCCACCAACCAACAGTTAATACTTTACGTTAGCCTTTGCTTATCTGGTATTAAAAGCAAAGGTTAAACATGCTGTGTTATTCATGCCTTCCTAAGGCAATACAATTTCTGCCCTGCCTTTTTGCATAATACAGCGCACTATCCGTTGCTTTAAAGAAATCGACATGGTTAGTTTTTTCGCCATGTTTTACCGTATGAACTCCCATACTCACAGAGAGAAAGCCAGTAAAACTATCTTCATGAGCTATCGCTAAATCTTCAATAGATTTTTGTATTTGTTCTGCAATAAAGAGTGCACCTTGATTATCTGTTTGTGGGAGTAAAACAACAAACTCTTCTCCGCCATAGCGCGCTACAAAGTCCTCAGGACGACTGACTGTTTCTGCTAGCTTTTGCGCTACGCTATGTAAACACTTATCCCCGGCAATATGACCATACCTATCATTAAATTTTTTGAAATTATCTATATCAATAATGATCATAGAAAGTTGAGTATTTACTTTTATCAGTTTTTTAAATTCAGCATGTAATTTTTCGTCAAAACGGCGTCTGTTGGCAATTTTAGTCAATGAGTCTAAAAAGGCCATATCGCTGAGTATCTCTTGAGTTTTCAAACGCTCCGTCGCATCGTTAAATACAGCAATAAATTCACTTTCTACACTAATACCTGACACTTGCATTATCACTTTTGAGCCATCTTTACATACAATTTGATAGTCATTAGCAGGAATATCGTCATTATTTTTATTTGCCTGCGCTAAAGACTCACCCCACATCGTTTGAGCAGACTCTCTATAACTAGGCTCAGGATACGCGACCTTCCACCACTGTTTTAAATTAGGGATATCATCAATTGTATAGCCAAATACATCTACAAAGCGTTGATTAAGCTTTAAAATATCGCCGGTTACCATACAAACATTACACACGGGCAAAGGCAAAATAGTAAATAATTTTGCATAATGGCTCAGCTCATGTTTTCGCATTGGATGTTCAGTTGCACTACTAACAAAACGCTGCTGTTCAACGTGTTTCATTTCAAGAGAAGCATTCATAGTGGCAACAAAATGCCATTCTAACCACCACTTTTCTAGCTGCTTTAAAATGACTTGTTGAAAGGGATTAATAAAGTCTAAAGAATGTTCAATGAGTCTAAATAGCGCTGAAATAGGGTTGGGTTCTTCAAAGCGGTAAGGACGAGGAACCCTAATGGTTTGATAAAACAGTTGGTAAGCTGATTCTTTAACGTTATGTGGTAATTGTTCTGCTACTAAGCAATCATCGCGTTGTAACTTTGTTGATAACTCAACAACGTAAGATTTTACCTTTTGTGCTTGAGAAGCATAATTCATATATTCATTCCATTGACTATATTATAAATACTTATTTGAGTGTTTATTCAATTTAAACTCATCTAAAGGTATTGCATAATCATTTGGTTGTAAAGGTTTGTTAATGAACAATAATAAATATATTCTTTGATATTATATAAACAGTACTAACACCTTAAATAAACAACATTTACTCATCATTTATAACTTAAATGAGTGTTTATAATTTAATGGCCTGACATCTTGGACCTGTTGTTCTTTGCAAATTAAAATGTGTTCAAACAAAGGGGCTATAATAGCACCGCAAAATGTGTAATCTAATCGACTAAGTAAAAATCGACTAACAAGGAGTAAATCATCCCTAACCAACATAAAAAAAAGCAACAAAATCTATTCAATAGCCCTTCCTCTCTTTAAGCACTTACAAAATACATGCTATAATCGCGGCCTTTCCAAGTTAACAGTAATCTGTATAAGCGAAATTATTCATGAGCGAAAATAGTCACATTAAAGTCATCGTTGGTATGTCCGGCGGTGTTGATTCTTCTGTATCTGCATATTTATTAAAACAACAAGGCTACCAAGTAGAAGGCTTGTTTATGAAGAACTGGGAAGAAGATGACAATGATGAATATTGCGCTGCCGCTGAAGATTTAAAAGATGCCCAAGCTGTCTGTGACAAATTAGGTATTGAACTTCATACCGTTAACTTTGCAGCAGAATACTGGGACAACGTATTCGAATACTTTTTAGCTGAGTACAAAGCTGGTCGCACACCTAACCCAGACATCATGTGTAACAAAGAAATTAAATTTAAAGCCTTTTTAGAATTTGCGGCTCAAGCACTTGGTGCTGACTTTATAGCAACGGGCCACTACGTGCGTCGTGAGCTCAGAGATGATAAATATGTTATGTGCCGTGGCCTAGATGATAATAAAGATCAAAGCTACTTTTTGTACACATTGGGTCATGAACACATCGCGCAAACGCTGTTCCCTGTCGGAGATATTGCCAAGCCAGAAGTGCGCCGTATTGCTGAAGAGCAAGATTTAATTACCCACGATAAAAAAGACAGTACTGGTATTTGTTTTATCGGTGAGCGTAAATTTAAAGATTTCTTACAAAAATTCTTACCTGCTCAACCTGGTGTTATTGAAGACACAGATGGTAACAACGTTGGTGAACATGAAGGTTTAATGTACCACACCTTAGGTCAGCGCAAAGGCTTGTTAATTGGTGGTATGAAAGAAGGCTCAGGCGAACCTTGGTATGTTGTAGACAAAGATGTTGAACGCAATGTATTGATTGTGGGCCAAGGTAAAAATCACCCTCGCCTTTACAGTAATGGCCTAAATGCCAACCAATTACACTGGGTAGATCGTGTCGGTCCTCAAGGTACTACTCGTTGCACCGTAAAAACACGCTACCGTCAAGAAGACCTAAGCTGTACCTTGTTAGTTGGTGAAGATGGTATGGCACGCGTATTATTTGATGAGCCACAAAAAGCGGTAACCCCAGGACAATCTGCCGTATTTTACGCTAATGAAGTGTGTTTAGGTGGTGGTATTATTGACTCGGTGATCAAATAATGAATCAACATCAAGTCATGGCGCTTGCAGCCATGTGTCAAGTGGCTAAGCAAGTTCAGAAGGTTGCCCAATATGGTCGCGCTGATGAACAAGATTTATCGATTTTATTATCAAGTATTGTGCAAACCTCGCCAGCTTCCCCAGAAGATGTATATCAAGGTGAACATAACTTACGTGACGGCTATAAAACATTGATGGCACAACTGAGTGCCGGTGCTCAAAAAGATGTAGAAATAGTCAAATATGTAGGTGGTTTAATGCAGTTAGAGCGTGCGCTTAGTGCTAACAGTAAAAGCCTCAATGAATTAGGTAAACGTATTGATGATATTCATCGTCGTTTAGATCATTTTGCTATTACCGATGACAGTGTTGTCGCCGGTTTAGCAGATATATACTCGTCGGTGCTAAGCCCCCTTGGGCACCGAATTCAGGTTTATGGTAAACCCGAGTTATTAAAACAGCAGCTCACGCAAAATAAAATCCGCGCATTACTTTTAGCCGGAATTCGCAGTGCAGTATTATGGCGACAAATGGGCGGCAAACGTCGTCATTTCTTTTTTGCGAAAAGAAAAATTCTCGCCATAGCTAAAACAAAAATTTAATTATCGTTCAAACTAAAATTTAGGAGTTATTATGGAGCTTTCAGCGTTAACGGCTATCTCTCCGGTTGATGGTCGCTACGGCAGCAAAACCACTGAACTACGCAGTATTTTTAGCGAATTTGGATTAATCAAATACCGCGTAACCGTTGAAGTGCGTTGGTTGCAAGCGTTAGCTGCAGCAAGCGAGATTAAAGAAGTCCCCGCTTTTAGCGACGAAGCAAATGCGCTGTTGAATGCAATTGTAGATAACTTCTGTGAAGCTGATGCTCAGCGGGTTAAAGACATCGAACGCACGACAAACCATGATGTTAAAGCCGTAGAGTATTTACTAAAAGAAAAAGTTGCTGATAATGCTGAGCTACACGCAATTAACGAATTTATTCACTTTGCCTGTACTTCTGAAGATATTAATAACCTATCTCATGGTTTAATGTTAACTGAAGCGCGTAACCACGTCGTTTTACCTTATTGTGATGAGTTATTAAGCGCCATTAAAGAAAAAGCAATTGAGTACAAAGCCATTCCAATGATGACTCGTACACATGGACAGCCTGCAACGCCTTCGACTATGGGTAAAGAGTTTGCAAATGTTTACATGCGTTTAAAGCGTCAACGTGACCAAATTGCACAAGTAGAAATGCTAGGTAAAGTAAACGGTGCTGTGGGTAACTACAATGCACATCTAAGTGCGTACCCTGACTACGATTGGCATACCCACGCCGATAAGTTTGTAACTAGCCTAGGTTTAACACTCAACCCGTTTACCACGCAAATTGAACCGCATGATTACATAGCAGAGCTTTTTGATGCAATTGCACGCTTTAATACCATTTTGCTCGATTTTGACCGCGACATGTGGGGCTACATTGCACTTAATCACTTTAAGCAAAAAACCATTGCCGGTGAAATTGGCTCATCAACTATGCCACACAAAGTGAACCCGATTGATTTTGAAAACTCAGAAGGTAATTTAGGCTTAGCCAATGCTATCTTTGGTCATTTAGCACAAAAACTACCTGTGTCTCGCTGGCAACGTGATTTAACTGACTCAACCGTATTACGTAACTTAGGTGTAGGTATGGGTTATGCGGTAATTGCATACCAATCAACCCTTAAAGGTGTAAGCAAACTTGAAGTAAACGAGCAACGTTTGGCAGATGAGCTTGACCAAAACTGGGAGCTGCTCGCTGAGCCAATTCAAACCGTTATGCGTAAATACGGTATTGAAAAACCATATGAAAAGCTAAAAGATTTAACCCGTGGTAAACGTGTAAATCAAGAAATTATGGCTGATTTCATCGATGGTTTAGACCTACCAGAAGCTGCAAAAATTGAAATGAAAAAACTAACGCCGGCTAACTACATTGGTCGCGCTGTTGAGTTTATTGATGATTTAGTTTAATCACTCAAATCTACTAATAAAAAGCGAAAGGTACCTGCCTTTCGCTTTTTTCATTTAGGTCTTAACGTTATAGGCATTCTATGTATCAATTAAAAATAAATGAATTATCAGAGCAAGCGTTTTTAAGTCAATATTGGCAAAAAAAACCACTGTTGATCAAAGCTGGTTTTAAAGATTTTCAAGACCCACTTGATGCGAATGAACTCGCAGGCCTTGCTATGGAAGACAGCATAGAATCGCGCATTATTACTAACCACAATCAACAATGGCAATCGCATCAGGGACCATTTGACGATTTTGAAATACTCACTGATCAGCACTCGACACTACTCGTGCAAGCAGTGGATCATTGGCACCCAGAAGCTGCTCAGTTACTTGAACCTTTTCGCTTTATACCTAATTGGCGAATAGATGATTTGATGATCAGCTACTCAACCCCAGGTGGCGGTGTTGGCCCACACCTAGACCAATACGATGTATTTATTATTCAAGGTGAAGGTAAGCGCCATTGGCGGGTAGGATTACCCGACCCAACACTAAAACAATTTGCTCAAAATAAAACATTACTGCAAGTTGAAGCTTTTAGTGCAGTAATTGATTGTATTTTGGAGCCCGGTGATATTTTATATATACCACCCGGTTGTCCTCATGAAGGCTATGCGGTTGAAAATGCACTCAACTATTCAGTCGGTTTTAGAGCACCTAATCAACAAGATTTACTTTCAAGTTTTGCTGATCATATTATCGACACAGAAAGCGGCCAAAAAAGGTATACCGACCATACCCTCGCCCTACGTGATTCCAAAGGTGAGCTAACCCAAAGCGAAGTCGATAAAGTAAAAACGTTAATGCAAGCATTGCTAGAAGACGAGAGTTTATTTAAACACTGGCTAGGTAATACCCTTAGCCAACCTAAGCATGATATGGACTTAGCCCCTGAAGAAGACCCATTTAGTGTCGAACAAATACAACAACTGCTTGAAAACCAAGTAACATTTGAGCGTTTAGGGGGCACACGTGCTATTTATCAATGTATGGATGCAGAGTTACTTCTAAGTATCAATGGCGAAAACTACGATTTACCCTTATCAGATTTAGAAGCGGTAAAACAGCTTACTGATTTTATTGAATTTGATAGCAGCGTGCTTAATGCAACCACACCTAGCCTAGATTTTATCGAAACTTTTACTACACTGGTTAATGAGGGTATTTGGTTTAGCTAGGAGGAGGTCATGGTTTATACCGTTGACAAAGTTGATTGGCAAAGTGAAAAAAGTCAACTGCAACATATAAGGGAGCGAGTGTTTGTATATGAGTTACATATTCCTAAACGTATTGAGTTTGATAACTTAGATGCACTCGCTCAACATATTCTGGTCACCGATAATATGCACTCACCTGTTGCCACAGGTCGATTATGTAATGATGGTTTAATTGGTAGAATCGCCGTATTGCCGCAGCATCGCAACCGCAATGTTTATAAGTCACTGCTTAATTTCATTGTTAAATTAGCAGCGGAGCAAGGTATTGAAGCAATCAGTATTAATTGTATTTTAAACGAAGTAGAGCGATTCAAAAATAATGGGTTTACTGTGCAAGGCCACGTCTTTATGGAAGCAGGTATCCCAAGGCAACGTATGCAGTGCCCTATTGCATGCTTTGAAACACGACCATTTACTTTAGTGCATTAACGAAAAAACGAGCCACTTGGCTCGTTTTTTTCTTTATTCTTGTCGGTAATCTTTGAAAAAACGCTGCATTTTCATCATTGCACTCGATAAATCATCTTTATTAGGTAAGAACACCAATCTAAAATGATCAGGCTCTGGCCAGTTAAAGGCGCGCCCATGTACTAACAATATTTTTTCTGCTTTTAACAAATCAAACATCATTTGTTCATCGCTTTTAATATTGAATTTAGCGGTATCCACTTTAGGGAAAGCATAAAGCGCTCCTTTAGGCTTTTTACAACTAATTCCATCAATCGCATTTAAGCCGCGCCAAGCAATATCACGTTGCACATATAAACGCCCACCGGGGTCAATTAAGCTATCAATCGACTGAACGCCACCCAATGCTTGCTGAATTGCATATTGTGCGGGCACATTGGCACAAAGACGCATTGAGGCAAGAATATCTAAGCCTTTAATTAAATCTGTCATTAATGCGGTGCGACCACTTAGCACCATCCAGCCCATTCTCAGCCCAGCAGCACGGTATGTTTTAGCTAAGCCATTAAAGGTGATGATAGGGAGATCATCGCATAATGAACCAATAGAAGTATGGGTAACGCCGTCGTATAGAATTTTCTCGTATATTTCATCGCTTAACAGCAAAAGCTTGTGCTCTCGAGCAATATTGATCAATTCTTCAAGTAAAGCGTCACTGTACACAGCCCCTGTTGGGTTGTTGGGATTAATCAGCACTAATGCTTTGGTTTTAGAGGTGATTTTACTCTTAATATCATCAATGTCAGGAAACCAATCTTGCTCTTCATCACACAAGTAGTGAACCGGATTACCACCTGCTAATTTTACCGAGGCTGTCCAAAGCGGATAATCTGGAGCGGGAATTAACACTTCATCATCATTATTCAACAGTGCTTGAGTAACCATTTGGATAAGCTCACTCACACCGTTGCCAATGTAAATATTATCAACGTCTAAATTGTGTAAGCCACGCTGTTGGTAGTGCTGATAAATAGCAACACGCGCAGAATAAAGACCTTTAGAGTCACAGTATCCTTGAGCTGAATATAAATTACGAATGATATCGCGATGCATATCTTCTGGCATATCAAAGCCAAATGCGGCGGGGTTACCTATATTAAGCTTTAATACCTTTTGGCCCTCATCCTCCATTTTTTTAGCTTGCACTAAAACGGGACCTCGGATGTCATAACAGACGCCGTCTAATTTATGACTCTTTTTTATTTCTGACATTGTTACCTCTAAAGAGCAAGTTAGCCATTAGACTAACGCAGTAAAGCCGTGAATTACTAGGAAAATTAAGCGCTTAAAACTGAAAAAAATTCACGTTAACACTCTTTTTTATTACTATTGAAACGCGTTTAGCGCCCAGCTAACCATGCATTTAGTTTTGCTTGTGAACCAGTAACTTGCGCCATTAATCCATCGGCTGCATTAACAGCCTGCTCGTCATTCCCATTATTTAAATTATATTCAATTAAACGAGCAACTTCGGCTAAACTTGCCGCACCAAATTGAGCGGCGTTTGATTTAAGGCTATGAGAGTGGCGAATAGCAGCCTCTTTATCTTGCCCAATCGCAGCAATTGCTTCGTTACCCAATCGCTCAAATTCCGCACAACAAAATTCCAACGTATCTGGAAATTGTTCACCTAATAGCGATTCCATACTTTCTAAAGCGGATTCGTCAATATTGATCTCTGTCATATTCATGCCCTTCAATACGGTCCATCGATTTTCTTCTTATCTCTTACTCTATATCTAAGCACAAAAAAAACCAACTTTATTAGTGCTAAAATGTATAATTACGGCAAATGTACCAACGAAATAGTGTATTCAATGGCACGTCCTCTTTGTAAACAGTGTAACTTTTCGCTAAGCACTTGTATTTGCAGCGCAATTACCCGTGTTAATAACCAAACACAGGTTATTATTTTGCAGCACCCCAGTGAAGCAAAAGTTAGCAAAAATACGGCGCAGCTATTAGCTTTGGGTTTAACCCACTGTAAAATTATTAGAGGCGAAAATAATCAAGACTTCGCCTGTTTACAGAACCTGCCTGTTGAATCGAGCGTATTACTCTACCCAAGCGAGAGCGCCGTAAAATTAGACCGACCGAATAGTAAAGAAAATCTACAAGAGATTACGCATTTAATTGTGATTGATGGTACATGGAATAAAGCTTTTAAAATTTTGCAATTAACCCCGTTATTACAACAGTTTAAAACGGTAAGCTTTAGCCATATTCCCACCAACCGTTATGCTATTCGTAAAGCCCCTAGAGCAGATAGTTTATCGACACTAGAAGCAGTAGCACATAGTTTATGGCTCATAGAAGCACTAAACCCTGCGCCCTTGTATGGTTTATTAGAGGAATTAATAAAAAAACAAACCCAACACATGCCCGCTCACGTAAAAGCACGTTACTTGTAATGTATGAGCTGAAATAAAATAACCGATGCGTAATACCACATCTCGATTAAAACGCGGATTTTCTCGCCAAGGCCCCGACTATCGTTTTGACGATCAAGTCGATTTTAATGATATAAGAACCACTTTTGGTTTTCGTTCTATGGTGGTTGGTAAATGGGTTACTAAAGAAGAGCGCTTTATTAGTGCCAACTTAATTTATGATGCGCTGGCTGATTTAGCGCAGATTTTGCATTTACCACCCACTGCCATTGGCCTGCGTGGCAAACTTAATTTCGCTTTTGGTCACGGTGGACAAAAAGGGGTGCAAGCACATTATAATGCGTATGACCAAACCTTAGCACTGGCTAAAAATGCAGGCGGTGGCGCTTTAGCCCATGAATGGTTTCATGCTTTTGATCATCATATTAGTGAGCATTTGTTTAAATCAAAAACCCGCTTTGGTTTCGCTTCTAAGTTATGGTTATCACACTCTCCCGACTTAAGCCATCCACTTAATGATGCACTTAATCAATTTTATAAACAGGTGTTTTTAGAGCAAAGCGGTGAACATGCCAATGAATTTGTAAATAAATGCATTGCGTTTGATAAAGCGCATAATCAGCAGTATATGAGTATGCCAGAGGAGCTTGCTGCTCGGTGTTTTGAAGCCTGTATCAACGAGCATCAAACAATCAAAAACAGTTTTTTAGTCGGCGGTTTGAGTAATAATAACTTAATTTATCCTGAGCTAAATCACACGTTACACGCCAATGAAGCGCTTAACCATTATTTTCAACTATTAGGTTATGCGCTTCATCAACTAGAAAAATAAGCTATTGTTTAGCTTAGTTATTTATCGTCACTGATACGGCTTGCTACCGCACTATTCTGATCTTTATATTTTGCATCAATGCGGGTGTTATAAGGGCTTTCACACGGACCGGTAAGTGTTTCAAAACTCATTGCGCCAATTTTCATCATAGGTCTGAGCGCAAGCGGCAGCTTACCCGAGTTATAAAACTCTAAAACAATATTACCACTCCAACCAGGATCGATTCTGTGTGCTGTAACATGCACCATTAAACCTAAACGTGCCAGCGATGAACGCCCGTCTAACCAACCAACAATGTCTGCAGGTAGGGTTACTTTTTCATAGGTTATTGCCAACGCAAGCTCGCCAGGATGTAGAAAAAACGCTTCGCCTTCAGCTAATACAATTTCGTCGCTCATGATTGATTCTAACGCTTTATTAAGCTGATCTTTTGGACCACTTAAATCAACATAAGCGGCATTATGGGCATGAAATGTTCTAAACTTATTACCTAAGCGAAGATCAGCGGTAACCCCTGAAATCATTTCACTCGTTGGCGCGGGCTCGATAACAATGCGCCCATCGTTTAAGTATTCTTTAATATGTGTATCTGAAAGTCTCATTTTTAATCTTCCGTAATCACAACGTCAATCGCGTTGTGATGTTGTTGATAGTAAAGCGTGCTGGCAATCAATCGTGCGGCCGCGCTGTAAGTTTTGCTAATAACCGCATCTGTATCATCGGCAATCAACTTACCTTGCTCAGAGGATTCTCTGATATCAATCGCAAGCGGAATATGCGAAAGCACAGGCACACCATGCTTAAGGGCTAATTTTTGTGCACCGTCTTTACCAAATACATGGTTGGCCTCGCCGCAATGCCCACAAATGTAATGGCTCATATTTTCAATCAAACCGAGCACTGGCACATTTACTTTATTAAACATAGCAATACCCTTTTGCGCATCAGCAAGCGCTAAGTCTTGTGGCGTCGTGACAATCACGGTGCCACTGGCTGGCACTTTTTGGCTCATGGTTAATTGAATATCACCGGTACCTGGCGGCATATCTACAATTAAATAATCAAGTTCACCCCAATCGGTTTCATTTAAAAGCTGACTAAGCGCGCCTGAGGCCATTGGGCCGCGCCATACGGTGGCATCATCGCTGGGGACTAAAAAACCGATAGATTGCGCTTTAATACCATTGGCATCAAACGGTTGTAATTGTTTATTGTCTTTTGTAACCGGCTCACTGCCAACTAATCCTAACAACATAGGAATTGACGGACCATAAATGTCGGCATCCAATATGCCTACTTTTGCGCCTTCATTTTTAAGCGAGCCCGCAAGATTTACAGCCGTAGTAGATTTGCCTACCCCGCCTTTGCCTGAGGCGACTAAAACAATATGTTTAATGGCTTTAAACTTCGCAGCTTCTTTGAGGTGAACATTAGCCGTTACGTTTACATCAACCTTTAAACGCTCAGTCAAAAATTGAGCCACGTGCGGCATTTCAGATTGCGCCGCAAAAGGGAGAATGAGTTTAACCGTAATTGATTTATCGGTGTTTTGAGTGATATCAGCAATGAAATCTTGCTCAATACCCACAGCGAAAGCGGCACTGCGATAGGCCGCTAGAGCAGAAATAATCGGTTGTTTTTGCACCGATTTTGCAGAGAATAGTTTCGACAGTCCAAACATAGCAATAAAATAGCGTTTCTTTGATGAAAAGTGCCACGGAATTATGTAACATTCAGGGCATTAACACCAGTCAATTAGTAAATATCGATAAGCAGTGTGCTCTGTTATCACTTTGCTTATCGATAATGTAATAATTTTCATCTGTTCCTGACTAGGAACGCTTAATTCGGAATGATTATGGCACAGCGAAAGATCCTGATTACTAGCGCATTACCTTATGCCAATGGCCCTACCCATTTAGGGCATTTATTAGAGTATATTCAAACTGATATTTGGTCGCGTTTTCAAAAACTACAAGGCCACGAAGCATACTATGTATGCGCCGATGATGCTCATGGCACACCTATTATGCTTAATGCGCAAAAGCAAGGGATCACGCCTGAGGAAATGGTAAAAAACGTTAGTATCGAGCGCCAACGCGACTTTGCTGATTTTAATATCAAATTTGATAATTACCACAGTACCCATAGCCAAGAGAATAAAGAATTTAGTGAGCTTATTTATAACCGCCTTAACGATGCCGGTCATATCAAAAAGCACACTATTTCACAGTTATTCGATCCAGAAAAAGGCATTTTTCTGCCAGATCGCTTTGTTACTGGCACGTGTCCTACATGTAAATCAGAAGATCAGAACGGGGATAGCTGTGATGCCTGTGGCGCAACCTACAGCCCAACCGAGCTAATCAACCCACGCTCTGTTATGTCGGGTGCTGAGCCTATCTTAAAAGATTCTGAGCATTACTTTTTTGATTTACCCGCCTTTGAAGACATGCTTAAAGAGTGGCTACATTCAGGCACAATTCAACAAGAAATGGCCAACAAGTTAGATGAGTGGTTTGCCGATGGTCTCCAGCAATGGGACATCAGCCGTGATGCACCTTATTTTGGTTTTGAAATTCCAAACGCACCGGGTAAATACTTTTACGTATGGCTAGATGCGCCTATTGGTTATATGGCGAGCTTTAAAAACTTATGTGATAAACAGGGCATCGACTTTGATGCATTTTGGCAAGAAGGTTCAGACGCTGAGCTTTATCACTTTATTGGTAAAGACATCATCTATTTCCACAGCCTATTTTGGCCTGCTATGTTAGAAGGCGCTCAATTTAGAAAGCCAACTAATGTATTCGCCCATGGTTTTGTTACGGTCAATGGCGCAAAAATGTCTAAATCAAAAGGCACGTTTATTAAAGCGCGTACTTATTTAGATAACCTAGACCCAGAATTTTTACGTTACTACTACGCAGCTAAACTTAATAGTGGCATTACCGATTTAGATTTAAACCTTGAAGATTTTGCACAACGTGTAAACTCAGACTTAGTGGGTAAAGTAGTGAATATTGCCAGTCGTTGTGCTGGTTTTATTACTAAAAAGTTCGACGGTAAGCTGAGCAATACAGTTATGCAACCTCAATTGCTTGCAGAATTCCAGAACGCATCAGCGACAATCACCGAATATTACGAGAATCGTGAATACAGCCGTGCAATTCGTGAAATCATGGCACTTGCTGATAAAGCAAACCAGTTTATTGATAATGCCGCGCCTTGGGTGCTTATTAAAGATGAGTCAAAGCAAGAAGAAGCGCATCAGGTTTGTTCACTAGGACTTAACCTATTTCGCGTGTTGATCACTTACTTAAAACCAGTGCTACCTGGCATGGCAAGTAATGTTGAAGCCTTTTTAAATGATGAATTATCTTGGCAGGGTGCGCAAACAGCGTTAGTAAACCACCCTATCAATAAATTTAAGCCGTTAATGCAACGTGTAGAAATGGATAAAGTGAATAAAATGGTTGAAGAATCAAAAGAAAGCTTAGTTGCTGAAAAAGATAAAATCGATCCTAATAGCCCACTTGCAAAAGAGCCTATTAGCGAAGAGATTGAGTTTGATGACTTTGCAAAGGTAGACCTGCGTGTTGCTAAAATTGCCAAAGCAGAGCACGTAGAAGGCGCTGACAAGCTGCTTAAATTAACCCTTGATTTAGGCGGTGAAACTCGCCAAGTGTTTGCTGGAATTAAATCGGCTTACGCACCAGAAGACATTGAAGGTAAATTAACGGTAATGGTTGCTAACCTTAAACCACGTAAAATGCGTTTTGGAATGTCTGAAGGCATGGTACTTGCGGCAGGCCCTGGTGGTAAAGAAATTTACATTCTTAACCCAGACGACGGCTCTGAGCCGGGTATGCGCGTAATGTAATTATTATCGCTTAAAGCCGCTAATATTTAGCGGCTTTTTTTTCACCTGTTATTTAGCTATTCTAATGAGGATTTTTAACGCCGCTATTCTCTGGTTTGCTCCCTGAAAAATAATTAAGCATTATTGCGATTTGGTATTACTGCAACAACTTTTGCTAAGTGAATCACCAAGCTTTGCGAGCTAATATACACAAACCAGTTTATATAGCGCACTTGAGGGTAAAAGCCTTGCCCCTGATTACCATAAATCCAAAAAGCACCAATAATGGCATCAGCCAATGCAGCAAGGAAAAGCCCTAAGCTCACCCACACTATTGATTTGGGTGCGTTAATCCCACCATAGCCAACAACTAATACCAGACCCATAAGTCCAACAGCCGTTATCACTAAGCTATAAACCCCTGTCATAGCTAAAATAGTATCTCCTGCCCCCTCAAGATACATAGAAGAGAACGACGCACTACTTAGCACCAACACAACAACAAAAAAAAGTGCACTTTTTATAAGCGACACCCGGCGTTTTATATTAAAAGCTAACACACAGGCTATAAATAAAAGGCTGTAACCAGGTGCAAAAAATAAGATTGAATCCACTAAGTAATCATGTTTTATCAAGGTACTATAGCGATAATAGTGTTGGGGTAAATTAAAATTAACCACATCACCCGCGATACACAACATAAAAGCGCCACTGCCTAAAAGAGCAATAAAGCGTAATTGTTGGTCTTTAAAACGTTTAAATACCCAAGCTGACATCGTTACACTATTAAACACAAGTAAGCAGAGCGAACTCAGTGTCAATAGCATTAAAACACGTTTATTTTCAGGCGCAAGTAGCCCTATTAACATCACAGCTAAAGCGCACAGCCAAGCTATAAAAGTAATAATTTGATGCGGATGTTTTATAGATAACGGATTAATTGCACTATCCAGCCTTTAAAATCAATAACGTTAACTTAGCAAGTTTTTATCGCCCAAGGCTATTTTTTGTTTTGCATGTGCTGTATTTCTTTTTGTGTTTTAAGCAGACATTGCGCTAACTGTTCGAGTCGAATTGCTTTAATAGCGGCTAATGGATCTTGTACATTAAGTCCACCAGCATCATGGTTATTTTGTTGGTTTATTATTTTATTCTCATCGTGCTTATTGTGCATATCTTTTCTCTTGAAACTGTTTATCGATTTTAGGCGCGGTACCTTAAGTAAAAAACTGCTTAAACGCTAAACGATTTACTTGAAAAACACCTGACACCCTGTATATTAGAACCTTCTAATGTTTGGAGGTGTATTATGCGCATTATTTTACTTTTTTCCAGTTTATTTATTTCATCCGCTGCTTTTGCTAGCAATACCGACGAGGCACGACAAACCATTAAGGCATTTTCAAGTGATTTAAAACAGGTACTGGTTAGTACTATGAAACAAAGCGGCCCACTAGCGGCAATAAGTGTATGTAATACAGCTGCACCCGCTATCGCTTCACAACACAGCAATAGTCCTTGGCAAATTAGTCGCAGTGCTTTGAAAACTCGTAACTCAGATAATCAACCCGATGCATGGCTCAAAAATGTTTTATTAAACTTTGAACAACGTAAGCTCAATGGCGAGCCGTTAGCAAGCATAGAATATCAAGAGCAAAGACCCGATGGCTGGTATTTTGTAAAAGCGATTCCTACTCAAAAAGCGTGTTTAGCGTGTCATGGCAGTCAGATTGACCCCACAGTTTCTAAAAAAATAGCGACTTTATACCCTAATGATCAGGCAACTGATTTTAAACTGGGTGACATTCGTGGCGCATTTGTTGTTAAAAAGGCCAGTGAAAATCACCAATGATAATACATTGACGATCAGCTATTAAATTTTACCGCATCGGATGCAATACGCTTTTTACGCCTAACATATAAAGTATGTGGCAGCATAAGTAATTGATTTAATAAAATAGCTAATACCAATGCAAACAACACTGCACTCGTGGTTAAAGGAATACCTAACTTAAAGTTATCAAGTGTACTTTGTAATCTGTCAACGCGCTCAGGGGAGAACATATACAGCATTTTTTGCACTAAATTACCTTGTTCAAAAATAGCCATCCCTTTTTTTAAATCGGCAAATTGCAGTAATGTTTGCTGTTTTTGATTTGCATCGGCTCTAACGCTAGGTTCAGCGTTAGCTAAGTGGCGGTTTATCATCGCTTGCGTGCTAGAAAAGTTATATTGCTTGGCCGTTTTTGCATAGCCGTCGACTTGCCATTTTGTTGCATGGTATAAGCCCGCTAAATGTTGTTGGTAATGATCACTCAGCTGCGGTAGTTGCAATGAAACAATAAAAGCGCAAGCAAATATTAACTTATCGAACAGGTTAACGATCATAATAATCCCTTGTGCTGCGTTTAATAAAAGTGACTACCGTTAACTATAACAGGTAGTCGCTTTAGTCTAAATACCATGCGCTGCTGCGCTGTTAATCTGCTTGGTGGAATTGACGATGTAGGGCGTGAACTTGCTCAACAAGTGCTGGTACGGGCCCATAAACAGCGACATTAGGAGCAACCGCTTCAATAGGTAACGGGTTAACGGGCGACTTAGTCATTTTGAGCTCGCTATGCCAGCTAGTTAATTGCGCAGATGAACTGACATACATAATTCGACCTAAACCTACCCATGCGTGTGCTGCGGCGCACATAGGGCAATGTTCCCCGGAGGTATACACAGTAGCCCCAGCGCGTTGCTCAGGGGTCATATTGTTGGCTGCCCAACGAGCAATTTCAAACTCAGGATGACGTGTATGATCGCCACCGGCAACACGGTTACGATCTTCCATACATACATTTCCTTCAGCATCAACAAGCACAGAGCCAAACGGTTCATCTCCTGCTTCTAACGCCTCTTTAGCTAGTACTACGGTGCGTTTTAAGTGCGCTAAATCAGTCTCGTTCATAATCTGTAAACTCCTTTACTATCACTTTTGGGGATATTTAGTAACGTGATCTGTTTTTCTACTGCGCTAACCATAACGCTTTGATCCCTGCTTTTGCAACACGTACATCCTCACTGCCATGAGCACCGCCAACTCCCACAGCCCCCACCACAGTATCGTTTATATAAATAGGCACCCCGCCATCCAATATTAAAATGTTTTCATCTAAATAACGAAGGTCTGCTGGAATAGTGCCCTCTTTTATGCCTTTTGCTATAACTGCGGTTTCTCGCTTTTGCGAATTGGCGGTATATGCTTTTTTATAACTGGCACGAATAGTATGAACACCGGCACGATGATCGCGAAGTACCGCCAGCGTTTGTCCAGATGCATCCACAACGGTTATTGATACAGCTAAATTGTCCTTGAGTGCCGCTACAGACGCTGCATTGACTATACGCTGTGCCATTTCACCCGTTAATTGTGCCACCATAGCCACATTTTCAAGCTGTTGATTATAAGTATTTATCTGCATTTCAGTTTGTCCAGCAACAGACGCTAATGAAGAAAGTGATGCAATGAGCGCTGTAAAAATAGCCCGTTTTTTCATGGTTTATTTCCTATTGTTAATTAATGTCGTTATATCGCTGAACTGGATATAAAAAATTGAAAATAAACAGACCGTGTTTACTCATAAAAGCTTTCACTAGGAGGGTTAATCGCTGGCTTTGCTTTTTATTAAATACCTTTATTGTGATAAGGCAATGACTCACCCTTTTTTAAAATGATCGTAAGTTAGCAAGCCTGCGTAATATTTAACCGATATCTAATCAATTTAAAGGAAAGTAACATGTTTAAGAAAATAGCGTCTGTTCTGACTTTTGTATTAGCAAGTTTAACCCTATCTACAGCAGCTCATGCCGATCACCATGGTATGAAAAAAGATATCGTTGATGTAGCTGCTGCCAATGGATCGTTTTCAACACTCGTTGCTGCCGTCAAAGCAGCAGGCCTTGTTGATACGTTAAAAGGAGATGGTCCTTTTACTGTATTTGCGCCAACTGATGAGGCATTTGCTAAACTACCAGCAGGTACCGTTGAAAACCTTCTTAAGAGCGAAAATAAAGACAAGTTAACTGCAATTCTTACCTACCATGTGGTATCAGGTAAAGTAATGGCTGCAGACGTTGTAAAATTAGACAGTGCAACGACCGTGCAAGGCCAGTCTGTGAATGTAACCACCAATGATGGCTCTGTCATGATCAACAATGCAAACGTAGTAATGGCAGATGTAAAAGCCAGCAACGGCGTGATTCATGTCATTGATACTGTTTTGTTGCCAAAAGAGTAACAATCTAATCTCCACAGCGGAGTAAAATACTAACTCCGCTCACTATTACAAGCACAAAGTATTATTTTCTTTTACTAAATGCCCTCTTTTATACTAGTGATTTTTACACTATATTAAAAGATAATTAAGCGTCTGTTAATATTGAGAAAGTGTTTGTGGAAACAAATAAAAATAATACTACTGTTGAAGATAAACCAACTGAAGATCAAAAGAAGTTTTTCCTCGATTTACTCCCGGGAAAGCTAATTGATATACAATTTAACAATCCCATTCAGGTTCGCTTTAAACTCACTTTAATCGGCTACGACACCGGTAAATATTTAATATTAAAATACCCTGCTCAAGCAGGTAAAAATGATTACAGCGACATTTTAGTTGAAGGTAATGGGGCTATTGTACGGTATATCATTGAAGACGAACGGGGCGAATGTGTTGCTTTTTCAACCAGCATATTAGCGATTTCATTTCGCCCTGAACGATTAATTTATTTAGCTTACCCTAAAAAAATTGAAAGCCGCCAATTACGTGAAACTAGCAGGTTGCCTACACACATTCCGGCTAAAATTAGTTTACATAAAGGCGATATTGATGCTGATAATAAAAGCTTATTGCACGGTTTAATTATTGATATTTCTCCGAGTGGTTGTCGCTTTGCTATTCACGTAAGCTCTGGATTTGTTGCACTAAAAAAACGTCAAGTTTTTGTGCATATACTTTCTCCATTAGACAACGAGCCTGTTATTATTACGTCTTACATTAGGAATAACCAAATGAAAGGCAACCGCCTTAGCGTTGGTATAGAGTTTGATGCTTCAGAGCAAGTTAAGCTTAACAAGCTATTAGAAGCTTACTCGATTGATATTGATTAATGCCTTAAATAATCCTACCTGCAAAAACAGCAATGGCTAACCAATCTTGCTTAGCCATTATAATAGTTAGTTTTTTATTCTAAACGCTTCAAAAATCGGTCACTTCTTGGCAAGTAGTAATCATCATAATCAAGCGAGACAATCACTCGCTTTGCCCGACCAAGCAACTCATCACGTGGAATTAATCCAATAACCCGTGAGTCCGCACTGTTATCGCGGTTATCACCCATAACCAGATAATGATCTGCTGCTATTGGTGTTGCCGGAAACTGCACTAAGCTTGCTGCCGATTTGGTAAGCCGTATGGTATGAGCATGCCCCTTTAAGTGCTCAGTTTTATCTAGCCACCGAATACTCTCGTTTAAAGTGCTATAACTTACTTTCTCGCCATTAATGGTCAATTCGTTATTTTGCAATGAAACTATATCACCTGGTGTGCCAATAACGCGTTTTATTAAACGGTTATCCGCCACTTTAGAATCAAATACAATAATATCGCCGGTTTGTGGTTCTGCCAGTCTTAACAGGGATACATGCGTAAATGGTATACGTAAATCATACGCCATTTTATCGGTAAGGATTCGGTCGCCTTCTTCAATAGTCGGTTTCATTGAACCTGTTGGTACTTCGTACCAATCGGCGACGGCACTACGAAACACACTCATTAAAATAATAAAAACAATAGGGCCTGTTGACCTTTGCGGATTGGAATTTGTTCAAACAAGGGGCGATTTAATCGCGGCGCGAGGTTTGTAACCTAGTGGGCTAAGTAAAAACCGAGTAACAAAGAGTTAATCGCCCCTTGGAAGAACCCTTTGGGCAATACCTGTTTGGCATTGATGCTACGTTATCGCCTATTTATGGGGAATAACCACACCACATAGGCTCTGCCTTGCTTAAATACCAAACAGACTACTGCAAATTCAACCTTGAAAGGTTAACAGGCCCTTAAGAACGGTTATTTTTCCAAAATTTATAAAGTCGCTTCATGTTTTGTCTCTGCTATAGGTTAAGTATTTATTTGACTGTATAAATGCAGAGCCGTTCAAATGAGTGTGTAACAAAACATGTTTAGAGATAGAGACATGCATAAAACATGTCTCTAAAGATAGTTTACTGCTGGTTTAACTTGTCTTTCGCTTCTTGTACTTTTGCAAAATCTAAACCTAACTCATCCGTTGCTTCTTTAATTAAATGAGGTTGGGTCATTACTACCGCCATCAATTGCTGAAGTTTTTCAGGTGGTATGCCCAGCTCTTGTACTAATGCCATAGCCATCATTGGGTTTTGGGTAAATGCTTCAAATAATGCCGCTACTTTTTCATCGCTGACATTGTGCTCTTTTAATATTGCAATAATTGGATTCATTATTAACCTTAAAATCGAAATAGTTTTTTAAAGTATATGGCCTCATACAGGGATTAACAATATTAACCCCTGTGGCATTACTTGTTTCACTCTACCAACAATACAACTTTACCTGAGTTTTCATTACCCTCTAAAATGGCATGTGCCTCACTAGCTTGTTGCCATGGCATGGTTTTATAAATATTAAAGTCATATTTCTGATTGGCAATATCATCATAAAAGCGCGCTACAAATGCATCTCTTAACGCACGTTTAAACGCAATACTGCGATTACGTAATGTGGAGGCATGAAACGAAATACGTTTTTGTAATAAGCGTGCAAAATCGACTTCGGCAAAGCGACTATCTAAAAATGCGAGCATCACAATCTGACAATCCATTGCGGCCACTTTGGCATTTTTATTCAAATAGCGGCCAGAAACCGGATCGACTATGGCGTTTGCACTTAAGTTATGTGCCTTCATATATTCAACAAAATCAGTGGTTTTATAATTAATCACATGGTCAGCACCCAAGCTTTTAGCGTGTTCACATTTTTCATCAGACCCTGCTGTTATTACCACCTGTGCACCGGCACTTTTTGCCATTTGAATAGCCGCTCCGCCTACGCCACTGGCACCGGCATGAATAAGCGCCGTTTGCCCTGATTGTAGTTTTCCTAACTCAAAGAGTGCGCCAAAGGCAGTTAAATACACTTCACTAATAGCAGCACCTTGTGCCATAGAAATATTATCTGGCAATTCCATTAATTGCTGCGCATCTACCGCGACATATTCACTGTACGCACCACCGGCACATAGAGTAAAAATACGCTTATCTTGCCATTTAAGGTCTACCTCACTGCCAAGCTCACACACGGTACCTGCACATTCGAGTCCTAGAATAGGGCTATCCCCTTCAGGAGCAGGATACTTACCTTGGCGCTGCATACAATCGGCGCGGTTAACGCCAATCGCTGCTACTTTTACCAATACTTCATTACTGCTAATCTTCGGCTTGTCGGTTTGTTCAAACGTTAATTGCTGATCTTGATGTGAAATGTACTGCATAAATCTCCTCGTATTTTATTCTATTTGATTTTCGCCATACTTCGGCTTCAACTAACTCGTTATTTTCTGTGTAATATATTTAAAGTGTGTAGTGGTTAGTAATTTTATTGATGTAACCTCGGGGTTTTAGCACTGGCAAACACAAAGCCTGACAAAAAAAGCGAAGCCAACTAATATAAACCTCATAATACTCCTTTTGGAGTTAACAGCGCCTTAAGCACAAAAATTCAGTGCTGATTTAATCAGTTTATTGGCCTTTGTCGACTAACCTTTGTTCAATTTAGGCCGAACTCGTTGGGCAGTGCATGTTCTGCATTTATGCTGCGTTATCAGCAATTGCTGGGGAAGCATTGCCTAAAAACACGACTTCAAATTTAACCTTGAAAGATAAACAAAACTATAAATTATTAAAACGCCAGCTTTGTTTATAAGGATATACATCAGGAAGCTGACCTTGCTCAATACCTTGCTGGGTCATTTGCCAGTACTTTGCCGTAAATAAATCACTATGATAATGATTAAAATGGCTAAAGGCACTGCTACTGGCACTAAAAAACACCTTAAATTGACTCGGGAATATATCATTTTGGTCTATATCAAAATAAGAATGTGAGCTTATTTCCTCTAACGCGTTGTCAGTATTTGGCACTTCTCTAAAATTACAATCAGTAAGAGGGCAAATTTCATCGTAATCATAAAATACCACTCGCCCCCAACGTGTCACGCCAAAGTTTTTCATTAGCATGTCACCGGCAAAAATATTTGCACTGGCAAGCTCTTTAATCGCTTTACCATAATCAACCATCACCTGCTGCAGTGATTTACTGCTACATTGACCGATATATAAATTAAGCGGTGTCATTTTTCGCTCAACATAGACATGTTTGAGTATTAACGCTTTGCCCGAAATAATTAAGCTATCACCAATGTGTTTTTTCATTTGTGTAAGCAGTTCATCACTAAAACGACTTAAATCAAAGGCTAGGTATCTAAATTCATGAGTATCAACTAATCGCCCTACTCTATCAGCCTGTTTTACAAAGTTATATTTATCTTTTACCTGCTGTTTTGTCGCCGTTTTTGGTGCACTAAATTTATCTTTTATTACTTTGTACACATAGTCTAGGCCATCAATTGTAAAAACAAGCATCACCATACCTGGTGTACCTGGCGCTAAATGATATTTATATTGCTCGGGGCTACTTTTAGTCGTGTCCACCTTATAGCGATAGAATTCTGTTTTCGCATGTTTAATAAAACCTATCGCATTAAACAATTCAAACCGTTGTTTGTGAGGCATTAACACACTTAAGTAATCTACATACCTTGCAGGTTGGTCGGTATCTACCATAAAGTACGTGCGCGCAAAGCCAAATAACAAGCTCAGCTGATCAGCGCCCATCATCACAGCATCAATTGTAAGCCCGTCAGGGGTATTTAAAATGGCTATTGCAAAGGGCATATTATCGCCATTTTTAGCAATACAACGTCCTATTACATAACACGCTTTATTTCGGTAAAAGTGTGAATTGGCGTACTCAATATAGCCGTCATTTAAACTTATTAGCTCATACACTTGTCTACATTGTTGCTGCGCCCCTTGGGTTAACGTTGCTTGTAGTTTAGCTAAGTCCTCGTTTAAATTTTTAAATGGCACTCTAAACACTTGTTCATTGACTAAAGTTTTAACTGCGCTATCAAACCCTTCTTTTAAGGAAATACGACTCACTAATCCTTCATAAGAACGTGGTTGCCCACGGTACTTTGCTTTTAAGACAAATAAATGCACCGTACGAATTTTTTTATCATCCCAAATAGCGCCAAAAGTAGAATTAAAAAACGTATGTGCAATTGGCTGGTTTTCATGCTCTTTAACCATTTCGCCATAAATATTTTTTGCACGTTGCCATGTTTGTGGACAGTTTAGTTCATCATAGGCAATCACTTTAACGGCCTCACTCACCTGCTTTACTTGACGCTCATACACTTGCAAGCGCGCTCGCATTGCCGCTTGCACCTCATGATATTGGCGTTGTTCAAAGCGACTTTGTGCCCCTAAGGTAATATTTAAGAACTGTGCAAACATAGCTTCAAAGCCTGCAAATACAGCGCGTGCTAACTTAGTGGCTATGAGTTCTTGTATAGGATTGTGGGTAGACGTTAACGACGTGCTAGGCATAGTATAGGCGCTTCTATTTTTAGCAATTATGCTGATTATTTTTTATTAGAGGTTTACACCTTAGCAAGCACGCTTTAATTTAGATAATTAATACAGCAAATAAATAAAATTGATCATATGAATATAAGAAATGTCGATCTCAACCTACTCGTCTATTTAAATGTATTAATAGATGAAAAAAGTGTGTCTAAAGCGGCCAATAAACTCGCATTAACACAACCTGCTATGAGCAATGCGTTAAAACGCCTAAGAGACTTATTTGACGATCCTTTGCTGGTACGAGCTGCGGGCTCTATGACTCCCACGGCTAAAGCACTTGCCCTTAAGCCCGAGATTGAAGCGCTGTTAAAAATGGCAGAAGAGATCACGCAGCCCAGTGAGCAATTTAATCCCGCTACTGCACAGGTTACGTTTCGTATTATGGCAAACGATTATTTAGAATCGACGCTAATTGCCCCCTTTATTTGCGAGCAGCTAGCTAAAAATCCGGGCATTGACTTCGATGTACTTAGCCCCAGCGACGTGAACCTACAGGATATGGAAAAAGGCACTATCGATTTGGCAATAAACCGTTTTAATGGTCTGCCGCGCTCTTTTCATCAAGCTACTGTATGGCGAGATAACTACTGTTGTTTAACCCATCCACATAATCCATTTTTAAACGATGCAAACTTAGACCAATACTTAAAAAGTGAACATATTTGGGTTAATCGAGCCGGCTGGGGCCCCGAACCCGCTGTAACAAATAAATCAGGTAAACAAAAATTAGGCTGGGTCGACGAGGCATTATGGCAATTAGAACAAACACGTAAAATACGCGTATTTACTCGTCATTACATGATTGCCAGTTTACTGTGTCAATCTGAGCAACTCATTGCAACCCTTCCGCGTCGTCAAGCAAAGCTTTTAACTAGCCATACTAATTTAGTGATTAGCCCTGTGCCATTTCAAATCGTCCCCATAGAAGTAAAAATGATATGGAGCCCGTTATTACACCATACACCAGCGCACCAATGGCTTAGGCGCGAGTTGTTGGCGTTTGCAAATACAGTGATTGATAGGTAAAGATTTAAAATATTGATCAAATCAATATCAGTTATTGAAAACAATAATTTCATTAATATTACACTTAGCGCTACAGTGAAGTTAAGCCAACAAACTAAGAGTAATAATTATGCAAACATCAGCAAGCTTCACACAACAAGACGGATTATTCATTGATGCAAATTTACATCAATTCATTGAACAACAATTGTGTCGTAAAACAACACTTCAAACGCAACACGTTTACCAAGCGTTAGCCACGCTAGTTGATGAGTTTGGGTGTGCATGTCGTAAAACAAAACACCAAGAAAACGACATTCTCGACGTGAATACTTTATTAAATGCATATCAACGTAAAAGTCATCCACATTGTCATGTAGATGCACAAACAACCGCAGCCGTTCTAGATGAATACTGTTGCCAAGTGCCTGCAATTATTGTGGTTGCTTTAATGGATACGCTTAGTGGCACACTCTGTGATGAGCCAAGCGCCCATAAACTTTACCACAGAGCTGCAGAGCTGACAGAGCGTCCATGCGTTCATCGCGAGCAAACAGCTAACGCCTCTGCAGCGTAAAATGCTGCCCTTTAAAAGTGCTCGATAACCTTGTTGGCAAATTGTTTGCAACTTAAGGTTGTCGAGTTATGATTTGATTGAGCTAAATCAAATGTAACCTGTCCACTGGCAAATGTGCTTTCAAGCGCGTTTTCAATTAAACAAGCAGCCTCACTCCATCCCATAAACTTAAGCATTAACACCGCACTCAATAAGCTACTGCTCGGATTTGCCTTATCTTGTCCTGCTATGCGCTCAAATGTACCATGTGTGGGTTCAAAAAACGCAACTTCGGTATTTAAGTTTGCCGCCGGCATAATCCCTACTCCACCGACTTGTGCACTGAGCATATCGGCTAAAAAGTCTCCGTTTTGATTAGTGGTGGCCACCACATCAAATTGAGCAGGATCCATTAAACACTGCTGAAGCATATTATCGGCAATCACTTCTTTAATAACCAGCGGCGGTAAATCAGCACGTTGTATTTCAAGCCAGCGCCCGTTTTGATGCTCAATGGCAGCATATTCACGTTTGGCCAGCGCAAATCCCCAGCGCTTAAATGCGCCATCGGTAAACTTAAGTACATTGCCTTTGTGAACTAAAGTGAGTGATTCACTATTATTTTTTAGGGCATAATTAATTGCATAGCGTATTAATCGCTCTGATCCCTCTTTAGAGATATTTTTAATACCTAAACCACACTCTTGGGTAAAACGAAGCCGAGTTACGCCCATTTCTTCACATAAAAAATCGAGCATTTTTTCACTTTCAACACTGCCCGCTTGCCACTCAATTCCTGAGTACACATCTTCACTGCTATCACGCAGCACGGTAATATGCGTGGTAAATGGGTTTTTTAATGGTGACGGTAATGCACTAAATCCTTTAATGGTTCGCATATTTACATACAAATCCATTTCATGGCGAAGCGCGACATTTAGCGAGCGAAATCCGCCTCCAAGCGGTGTTGTTAAAGGGCCTTTAATCGCGATTTTACAATCTCGTACTGCATTAATCGTTTCTTGAGGGAACCAATCACCGTCATAAAGTTTGGCAGCTTGCTCACCATTATAAACTTGCATCCAATGAATTTTGCGTCTTGGGCCATAACTATGCTCTATGGCGGCATCCACTACTTTTCGCATCACTGGCATCACATCGAGGCCGACGCCATCACCATCAATATAAGCAATAATAGGGTGTTCGGGTATATGCCACTGTCCTTGTTCATCAATAAGTATATGTTCACCATTTTCTGGCACAGTAATATGTTGATATTGCATTGTTAACACCTAAAAAACATCCTCTTTCCATTAAAGCATGTTCGTTAATAGGTGTCTGTAATTGCATTTTTATAATTGATATCACCGCAGCGAATAACTGCACGGTATTCACTATTAGTAAAAATGAGGGAACGGTTTTTTAATAAAGGTGGCATCAGGCATTTTATTTAACGCCCGACCAAATAGAACATTACTGAGTAGAGCATAACTGCAGATTAATTTTAACCACCGGATGATTATAAAATTAACCTGCTAAGTGAGATTATTTATAATAGGCAAATAAGTATTTATTAAAGCTATATTGACTTTGTATGACCGCAATAACAAATCCTGCCTTACCATCTAAAAAGCCACGTCTTAAAAAATAATGGCGGATAAAAGCAAAAAAAGCGGAACTACTTGCCTTCAAGAGTGATGGTTTTTTACCCTTTTTTTCCATTTGCTCTGCACCTATGTGCGCATAATGGTTTCTTTTATTCATATAGCCAAAAATATCTTCATGCTGAAAATGTAATATATTTTCTTTCAGCTCAATTGGTTTACAATCAAGCATTACAACAGACTCATGCACTAAGTTTTGGTTATAACCTGTTATTTTTTTATTGTAAATACGCGCAATACGATCAGGATACCAGCCGCTGTGTCGAATAAATTGGCCACAAAAATACGTTAAACGGTTAAGCTTTAAAATATTTTTCTCATTGCATTTTGCCAATGTCGTTATTATTTCTTCCTTTAAACGCTCACTGACAACTTCATCACAGTCAATTGCAAAAATCCAATCGTTAGTTGCTAATGCTTCTGCTCTACGTCTTTGCTCACCAAACCCTTGCCAGTCATCACGCACAAATACTTTATCTGTGTATTTATTTGCAATAGCACGTGTTTCATCAGTGCTGCCTGAATCAAGTACAATAATTTCATCTGCCCACTTTACTGACTCTAAACAACGCTCAATTTTATCCTTTTCATTTTTACATATAATACAAACAGATAGCTTCACAAAATTTCCTTTTTAATAACACTGTATTTTAAAAATTATCTTACTATTATAAACAGATCATAACAACACAGGAAACAAGGCTTTAAAAAGTATGGTTTTAAGCTTCTAAAATAACGTCAATTGTATTGAGTAAAGCCTCTACTTGATGTCTATCAAGCACGGCGTTAGCGGATTTTAATCGTTTTTCAAACTCAACAGCTTGTTGATACAGTGCTTGGCATTCAAACATCCCTGCCGTTCCCTTAATCATATGTACGCTGCGTGCAAAACCGGTTATATCACCCTGCTTAAATTGCGACTGTAATGTGTGTTTTTGTTTTTTTAATCCTTTAATGTATTCTTGCTTGAGCAGTGCAAACTCATCATCAGGCAGCTTAATATTTTCGCATATATCAATATCAAGATAACTTGCGATTTTACTACTAAAACACCGTCTATCGATGGGTTTGGCAATATGATCGGTAAAACCTTGTTTTAAATAACGATCGACTTCATGCTTCATCGTGTTCGCAGTAAGCGCCACAATCGGTGTTGTTACACCCGTGGCTTGCATAATATTAATTGCTTGTTCACCATCCATAATTGGCATTTGAATATCTAATAAAATTAAATCAAATTGTTCATCAAGTGTCGCTTGTGCAGCATCTCGGCCATTTTCTACTGCCACCACAGTTAAACCCATTCGCTCTAAAATCCGCTTAATCAGCTGTCGGTTTTCTGGGTGATCTTCAGCCACGAGTACCCTACCAATCAAATTTCGCTGGTTACTATTTAAAGGGAGCTCTTTGTTTTGTGACTTACAGATATCGTCAAATGCGTAAACCCATTTTGTATGTTCCGTTGTATGCAGTGCCATAGTAAAACAAAACTCACTGCCGCTACCGAGTACAGAATAAACCGTAATATCCCCATCTAGTTTAGTTGCTAAGCTTTTTGATATGTTTAATCCAAGTCCAGTGCCACCGTATTTACGAGAAATCGACGAGTCAGCTTGATGAAAGGGAGTAAATAGATCTTTTTGCTCACTGTCGGTCATACCAATTCCCGTATCTTTCACTTTAATAATTAGTTGTTTTTTATTACAGCTAACCGTTAGCTTTATATAACCTTGGCTGGTAAATTTAAGCGCATTGGTTGCTAAATTTAATAATATTTGTCGCAATCGAGTTGGATCTGAGACTATCCAATCAGGTAGCGGAAATTGATAATCAACTTTAAATTTTAAGCCTTTATCACGAATTTGTTTTCCTAATAACGATTCGATTTCAGCAATAGTGGCAAACAAGTCCGTTTCAACTAGCTCTATCTCTAGACGATTAGCCTCAATTTTTGACATATCCAAAATGTCATTAATTAAGCCAAGAACATGACGACTATTTTGCAAAATCACCCGAATGCCATGGTTTCTCTCATGAGGCTGTATATCACCTAAAATAATACCATCAGCATAACCAATGATTGATGTCATTGGGGTGCGAATTTCGTGGCTCATATTGGCTAAAAATCGACTTTTAGCTTCACTTGCATCACGAAGTTCTTCAGCTAATTGTTGTAACTCTTGAGTACGCAACTGTACTTTGTGTTCTAAATTTTTAGTCAATTCAACATTCTCATGGTGTAAAATGCTAAATTTATTTGCCACGGCAAAAGCAAGTAGCACTGCATCGAGTGCGGTACCAATGAGCCCAAGTAAATAGAGATCTATCTTTATAGGTTCAATTAGCCCTAAATTAGTTAAATTGCCGACCATATTAGGAATGGCCATCGCCAAATACGCTAAAACAAAATAGCGAGCGGGCTTAAAGCCACTTAACCAACTTCGTATACCAACAATCATACCCAGGCACAAAGTAGCCCCCGTTACTAAAGTAGCCCATATAAAGCCAAAACCTGGCCAAATGATTGCAAATGGAGTACCTGCGGTAGCAATAATGCCCAAGTAAATTGAAAACCGTGATAATTGAGGAGACGTTTCCTTTAATTTAAGTAAGCTGTTAAAAAATAGGATATTTGTGATGGGAATTAAGGTAAAACCTAGCCAATGAAAATGGGCGTTGTAAAAACCAAAAATTTGATCTGGTATATGAAAAAACTGACTCCAAGCTAATACCCAGCACGCGGTAAACAGGGCGTAATGCAAATGGGTTTTATCTCTATCACCCAAGTAAATAAGAAAATTGTATAAACCTAATGCAATACCAACCCCAAAGCACAGCAGCATAATCATGTTATATGATGTTTTTTTCACAAAAAAATCATCATAAGGTGAAAGCACTAATTTAGGTGGGGTGTAAAAGTATTCACTTTGAAATTTTGCAATTAACATATAGGGACGATTAGGCGTCAGCTCAATTCTATTACCATAATGAAATGCAAACTCATTAGGGTAAATGCCACCCGTTGTATAACGATTTATTGGCTCATCAAAATTCGACATATCATAAATACGCGTCTCAATTTTTGAAAGCAGCGTGTTATAGGGATATAACACAAGTTCATTTAAATCAGTTTTGTTTTCCAGCTTAATCACAAACCAAAAACTACCACCAAAAAACGATGTTCTCGATTGTGGTTGCTTTTTTTCAAGCCACGTTTCTATATCGCTATGGTCTCGGGGAAAAGCGCCATCAGTGACTTGAAATACACTGCCTTGATTAAGCAAATCAGTATCTTGTTGTTTCAAAGTATAAGCAAAAGGCTCAAGTGCATTTGCCACTGCTAAATTGCTAAAGCATATAAATACACAATATATAAATAGCTTTAGAGCTGCCTTTATTGGCATACTTTGCACCTTAAATTAAAACTGATAACTAATATCCAAGCCAAAACGCCGGCCTTCACCCTTAAAATCTTCAAGCATGCCAAGAAAAGAACTTAAATCAAATTTTAAGTGACTGTATTGAGTACCAAACAGGTTTTTACCCCAAATGGCAACCCCCCAGTTATCGTGTTGATAGTGTATATTGGCGTTAAAAATACTATAGCTGTCTTGCATCGCATAGGGGTTTTGATTCTGATCAAAATAGTAATCGGATTGATAATCAACTAATAATTGAGTAGTTAGTGGGTGATTAGCCACCTCAAAAGTGTATTCAATACCCGCACTGAGATTCCATTTTGAGGTAAACGGCAAACGATTATTAGTTAACGCATTCCCTAGTGGATCAACATATTCTTCAAACTCTGCATGAGGTATATAACCCATAGCAAACTTAACATTCAAATTATCGGTCAGCCAATACTCAAGATCAGCTTCTAAGCCGTAAATAATGGAGTCAGCCACATTTTCTAATAATTGAATTGGCGGGCTCTGCTCAGATGTTGAAGGCTGATTCATAAAGACTTGTTGATCATTATAATCATAATAAAATGCAGCCCAGTTAAATCGAATACCCTGCTGTGGCCACCAGGACTTTGATCCGATTTCATGTGAGTTTAACCGCTCTTTTTGATAGTCAGCGAGTTGGGCCTGTTCAACCGATGATAAAAATCCACCGTTATAGCCTCCGCTTTTGGCGCCATTAGCAAAACGATAATAGGCGTAAGTTGAATCATCGACTTTAAAGTTCACTCCTAACTGCCCTGAAATGCCATTATCTGACTGCTCTCCTTGAACACGATAAAATGGAACCTTAACCCCTGTTAAATCGTCAGCATCTATTAAAACGTTAAGCTGAGATACTGAGTCGTAGTCTAACGATTCATAAGAGTAACGAAGCCCTGCAGTGATCAACCAATCTTGGTTTAATTGATAATCGAGTTGCGTAAACGCAGCCATACTCTTTGTGTTTATTTTATTATTATAAAAAAAAGTAGCGGTTAAATCTGTCGATAAAACTCCCCGATAGTCGCGTAAAATATCATTTACATTATCTTGAACAATAGACTCATCAGCATAATATATTCCCGTCGTTAAAAAATGCTCACCCAACTGAGATTGCAATCGCAATTCTTGCGTCACCAAATCAGTATTTAACCCTAAGTTGCCCTCACATAACTGTGCGGGAGAGCCATCACAATTAAAAGCATGGTCCCGTTTTAATTTGTTATAACTGCTTAAAAAAACAAGCTCATTGTGTGTGTCTAATTGCCAATTAGCATGGGCGCTAATGCCCTTACCATCTGTTTTATGAGGCGAATTATTATTTACGCTGACTGTATAAAAATCATCACTGGCATCATTAAAGCCAAAATTATCAAAACAGCTGGTTGAACCCGCTTGTGCTGGCGAGCATCGCTCTCCTGTTAGTGGATTAGCAACAATTCCAATACTGCCAACCGGCTGTACTATGCCATCCCAATCGGCAATATGCCCTTTTATCAATAGCTGTACCGTGTCAAAATCAGCTAAAAAGGAAACTCGGCCATTCGTTTGTCGCATGCCAGCTTTCGGTGAGTCGGCAAAAATATTGTTAGTGGAATAATCATAATCTTGATGATTAAGCGCTATACGAACGGCAGTGTTTTCACTAAGTCCTGAATTAAACATAGCATCAACACTGGTCGCATTGTTATTAGCAATGCCAGTGCTTAAATAACCACTTTGTTCAAACTCAGGGCGTTTAGAGCGGATTAAAATAGCGCCCCCAGTAGAGTTGCGACCAAATAAAGTGCCTTGAGGACCACGCAAAATATCAATTTGTTCAATATCAAATAAATTAACAATTTGGTTACTTGCAGAGCCAACAGCAATGTCATCAACATACATCGCCACAGGGGATGTATTCGCCGTATTGTAATCAACTAGCCCTACACCACGAATGTTAACCGCTGGCGGTGTGCCTTCCGCTGCGTTTTGACTAATTTTTAGATTAGGCGCAAATACAGACAACTCTGTCGAATCTTTAACGTGTTGCACTTGAAGATCATTACCTTTAATGGTGCTTACAGAAATGCCAACTTCTTCAATTTTTTGCGCTCTTTTTTGCGCATAAACTTCTATGATTTCCATATTACGCGCATTCGCACTTTCATCATCTACAAGTACTTTCGCCTGCAGTGGCAGTAAAAAGCCTGGTAAGCATATCAACCCTATTTTCTTATTGAGAAGCTTGCCTTTATTTTTCATTTCTTGTGACCTTTACGCTAGACAAATGTAAACAGCATGTTTAATTATATACTAATCAATCGATAATACGGTTATATGAATAATATTTTAATGTTTGAGGGCTGCAAATGCATCTTCGCCACTAATGTGTTGTGGGTAACCCACCATTGCTCTTGCTGTTTGCATACCAGCCATGACAGCCGCTTCAACACAACCGGCATTAACGCCTGTTTTTATCCAGTCACCGGTAATAAAAAGATTGGTAAATTGTGTTTCATCAGTTGCCAGACGATATTGACTTGAGCCCGCAACTGACAAAACATAGCGCTCACTGGGATCCACATTTACTCGCCAGTATTGAGCATTTAATCGTTCATCCCCTGATAACTGAGAGCCATGCAAAACAGACCAGTCAAATTGATTATTTTGAAACGCAAGCGGCCATAAAGACTGCATATTATTTTCTAGCATACCTTTAAGATTAGCTTTTACTTGCGATTTTGCTTGAATAACAAATTGATGTTCACTTTGTGACGGGTAATAGTCACAAGGAAAAACACTGCAAAAGTAAGCAATGTTTTTAGGAGGACAATCGATAGGCCATTGCTCTTTGTCGATTAAATTCATCATCGCAGCCCATGTATCAAATGGTTCGCTAAAGCCACTGAGAATGGGGCCTTCTTTGCTAGGTGGCCTATATTGCCAACCTAATTGCTCGTCAGTCTTACTAAGCCATAATTGGGCTGCCTGCGTTGTCACCGTTTTGACTTGTTTTGCTTGAGCTGCAAAATTTGTATCCCATACTAATAACGAAGGGCATACATGCTCAAGTGAGGCAACAGATACGCCAAGAATCATCCTGTCAAAGTCATCTTTGTAGCGTAATTCTTTTATTGGCAGGGGCTGCCCAAAATGGTTTTCATATTGAGCTGGCCAGTCAGACCAAAAAGATTCTAAATTAATATTATGCTGTTTTAATAGTGCGGCTTGTTCACTATTAATTTGCGCATAAAGCGGCTCACTTGGCCAACAAGGTAGTTTTTTCACATCAACAAGTGGTTGATATTCAGCATCTGAGAGCAAAGTAACTTGTTGCTGTAACTTAATTACCTCAACAAAACGTTCACCCTGCTCATTTAGGCTGGGTTCCAGGTTTTGCAATTGATGGAAATATTCAAACTTAACCCCTCTTTTTTTTAGTAGCTCATACAGTGGAGCAAAAATGACATCGCCCATCCCCGCTTGCATTTTCCACATGACGCCACCGCGATAACACAGCGCAATACGTAACATAGCAAGTGATGCAACACCGGCTTCAACATTAGGCTTACTGATGTCTCCATCAGCGTAAGCAAATACTAAATCATAAAATCCCCGTATTGGCGCAGAGTTAGCACTGTACTGCTCATTTGCCCCATTTCTTATCAGCCACTGTCTAAAATCAAATTTGTTTATGACCCCAAACCCATCTCGATATACTTTGTCTTTGACCAGGCCAACCAACATTGCAATAGCAAGGTCTGCACAAATATATAATCGTCTAAGCTGCGCATTATTGTCTAATAACTCAATCATTTCGCTATTTAGCCAACGCTTTAGTTTTCTAACTATATACCAAATGACAAGGCCATCTTTTTTCTCTTGTACTTGGGGTTTTAATGTATTGTCAGCGTGAGCAAACTGATTTAATTTACTTATTAATAAGCTGGGAGTAGAGGCTATTTCACTCGAGTATTGTTTTATATCATCAGCAAAGTGTTGCCAAGTTTCCTCTGTATCATCAACCAAGTCCGCTATTTGTTGATGTAAATGGCGTAATAAAGACTGATCACGAGATTTTTTTGTGCTCAGTTTTATATTTTTATTGGCTTTTTTTGCGGCTAATTGTAAATCCAGTATCCACTTTTTTAGCCAAGCTAGGGTCATTTTAATAAAGTCCCATGGCGTAATATCCAAACTACCCTCCGCAGGATTTCCAGGTAATAAGGGGAAATCTATTGGCCATGTTTGCCATTGATCATTAATATATTCTTCTAGTGCTATAAAACTATGCGGCTTTAAAGCTTGCTGCCATGTAGATAAAGGTGAATCGACTGGGCGTTGTAACTGAGTGTAAACCGTTTCTATTGTTTTAAAGCTATTTACATAAGCACCAAACCATACATGCAAGCCATGCTCTTCAATACGCTGCCCACGAGCCGCATTGCGGCCACTTGCGCCTTTACCACCTAAACGCCAACCTTGTTGGTATACAGTAATAGTTCGATGCTGTTGCCAATCACGCTGCTCGGTTAAATACAGTGCAGCAGTCATAGCCGATACACCGCCACCAATTATCACAATTTTTTCTTGGCCCATGATAAATCCTTCTAAGTAATTTAAATTTTAGTTGCGGCTAACTGGTCAAAATCCATTTGAACATAAAATGGTAAGTGCAGCGCTTGACTACCTAACTTCAGACCAAACATATCGGCAAGGGGGAAACTATCTAATTTATTAAGATGTAACGTAAACTCAGGTTTCAGAAATTTAAAGCGATGTATTTTTTTAATCATAGAGGGTGAGTGCATTACGCTTTGGTATACCGCTGAATCACTACTGCCATCGGGAAATTGCTTAAACAATATTTGATCCATTTGTGGATTAACAAACCCACTCAATAGCTGCTTTAATAATGACAAATCAATGCCTAAATGTTTACGAGAAAACAAATTTGCTACTTGCTCGCCAAAATCATCTAGGACAGAGAAAAAGTCATTTTCGTGCCCCTGAGAGTTTATTGTAATTGTAAATAACTCATGCATTTGCAGCTTTGATTCAGGCGAAAAATGATCAAAGCATTCTAAAGATAGTGAAAAATTCGAAAGCTCAGTTACACACTCGGGCATAATGTAATCACATAAATATTTATTATAGCCCCACGTTTCGCGACCATTTATGAGTGCATAAATGTTATTAACGCAGATAAATGCTGGATACCAATATAAGTAGCTTATATCCTCATTTTCAACTTTAGCGACAGGCAACCAGATGATAATATCTGTTTCTTGCATCCAACCATGCTGATCGAAAGGCGGTGTCATTGAGGCTATTTTTTCAATATCTGTAAATGTAATAAGCGCAAACTCGCCAAGTATTTTAAAACGAATATTCCCTTTAACGCCTACGTTTAGCGTTGAATCAATATATCTTTGTGATTTAGCTAATTCTATCTCAGCAAAAAAGCCATACATATTCGCATTGTGCATACGACAAGGCGGCTTTGCTATTGGATTAGATAAAAAATGTTGGTATGGCGTAGATAGTGAGCTCATTTGACCCCCTCAGTTAAAAACTGAGTATAGTCAGATATATTCGGGTCTGTTGACCTTTGCGAATTAATATTTATGGCTATATGTGAATTCCACTCGATTCAAAGTATTTTAATAAATTGCTTGCAAAGTAAAATGTTGTGAAGTAGTATCGCTTCTTGGCTATAAAAAGCCCTCGCGGTTAACCTCTTTACCCTGATCCAGTAAGTCCCGCAAAACGTATATTCAAAAGCTAAGTTATTGTACGGCGAGAACCCCTATTAATACCTTGATGATTTATTTTTAATATCATCGTAAAAGTGTCATAAAGATCGTCAACACTGTAATGAAGCTAAACACAATTAGATTATTTATCATCTGTAATGTGCTTTAAGAAAAAGCCCAGAATAAATAACAAAAATAAAGTGAGTTTTATTATGTCATACAAATATAACGGATCTATGATCCAAATAGCACATCCAGTGCAATCAATTTCGGTTAACAAACATCGTGTAATCTTTAGCGATACACAAGGTTTGAAAAATGCATTGTTTCAAAAAGCAAGTGATGCACGTCAATTTGTAAAGTGGCTCAAAGCCAGCTAATTATCATTGATAAGTTAAACACTTATAAATAAATCTAAATGCCAGCGTGAAGCTGGCATTTTACTTTTTGGTGTATTATTGACTACACTTAAATCCTTGTTTATTTATTCGTTGTAGTGCAAATGCGGTTTTCGTGGTTAATACTGTTAGTCTGTGTATTTTTAAGCACAAAGTGTAATGCCAGAACAATAAAATGGTTAACACATGATTTTGCGCCCTACTACATTATAAGCGGGCCGAACAAATCCCAAGGTCGTGACGAAAGTATTATTTCGCTTTTAGAACAGCAGCTGCCGCATATTACCTTTGAAAGAGTGATCATCCCCTCAGGTAAAGTGATTCAGGAACTCGCAAACCTGCAGTCTAATGCCTGTGCTTTGTCGCTCTATAGGAATAAATACCGCGAAGAGCGTGTTTATTTCACACATCAAAGCTCTACAGCAGGGCTTTCGCCATCAATTGCCATGCATACCAAGCTAAGTAGTGCGCTAGAGATTGAAGACGCTAAACCGGTGTCATTAACCAATTTATTAGTTAATAAAAAGCTTACCTTAGGTGTATCTATGAATCGCTCCTATGGCAGTGAAATTGATAAAATAATCAACACCACACCCGGTATAAATCTGGTCATTCGACCAACTCGCGATACCCTCAGTACGTTAACATATATGCTTAACCTTAAAAGAATTGATATTTTATTAGGTTACCCAAGTGAACATTATTATTTAGCAAAAACAATGGGCTTTACTGATAATTTAACCCAGCGGATGCTCACCGAAGCACCAGAAATAAGTTACGGTTACATTGGCTGTACTAAAAACGAGCAAGGTGCAGAGGATATTGCTACGCTTAATCAACAACTCAAACTGATTAAGCAGACTGAAGACTATAAACAGATATTAACTCGGTGGTTACCAAGTCATTTAAAACCCAAATTAGGAGCACATTTACAATAATAAAAAGCTAAGCGTGTTACTAATTAGCGCTTAGCTTTTTTAAAATAGTCTTACTGGCGAATACCTTCAATAAATAAACCAATATCAACATGGGTAGACGCTGGGCCTAAGTTATAGTCAATACCGTAGTCGGCCAGTTTTAAGCTAGTTTCTCCTTCAAAACCAACACGGTAACCACCCCATGGATCTTTACCTTCACCAATTTTATCTATTTCAAAGGTAATTGTCTTCGTAACACCGTGTAGAGTAAAGTCACCGGTTACAGTGGCTTCTTCACCGTCTTCGTCAAACTTAATCGCTGTACTCTTAAAGCTTGCCTGTGGGTATTTGCTTACGTTTAAAAAGTCACTACCACGTAAGTGTTTATCACGTTCTGCGTGATTTGAATCTAGGCTTGCCGTATCAATATTTACACTAATTTGAGACGCATTTGGATTTTTAGCATCGTAGTTAAATTTGCCATCAAAGGTATTAAAACGACCGTGCAGCCAGCTGTAGCCTAAATGTTTAATCTTAAAGTTTACAAAAGCATGCGCACCTTTTGTGTCAATAACATAATCTGCGGCATTCGCAGTGGTCGCTGTCATAAACATCGCTGCTGATAACGCTGAAGTTAAAAATAATTTTTTCATTTTAATCATCCTTTTGTAATGTGATCATTCTAATTAATGTTTTATCTTTATCGATAAAGTGATGTTTTAGCGCACCTAACACGTGCAATACTGCAAATCCAATTAATAAGCATGCGCTATAGAAATGGATTTGCCCGGCTATATCAGCCTGAGAATCAAACGCAAAGTCGATAGCTTTTACATAAAAAAAGCCAAATACTTCTATGGGTCGTCCATCAGCCGTCGAAATTAAATACCCTGACACCATAATGATCAGTAAAAACAGATACATTAAAATATGTGCTGTTTGGGCTAATTGATTTAACTGCTTGTTACTGCCAATCGGACTGGGTTTAACACTAAAGTGTCGCCATAACAGCCTAAAAACAAAAACCGCTGCTAAGCTAAGGCCAATGCTTTTGTGTAGGTCTAATGATCCTTTATACCAACTATCATAATAAGTCAGCTCAACCATATATAAACCTAAACCAAACAGACCAAACACGGTCAGCGCCATTAGCCAGTGTAAAAATATAGCCACCACGCCATAGCTGGTTTTTGAGTTTTTAAACATTCCCTACTGCCAATCTCTTATTTAGTAATAACACTACGATATAATGATTAAGTGGTGATTAAAATAGCATATGCAAACACTCATCGTGCGTATACGCACAGTAAAATGTATAAGGTTAATATAATTGCAAATGACGTTGAGAAGGGATTAGCTAGCAGCTGACTCGTTAAGAGACACGTATATTTGGCTATCAGGTTCAACCTGTAAGCAGGCAATCAGGCCCTCTTTTATTAGTTCTAACATAGCGATAAAACTAACAACAACCCCACTGCGTCCCTCTTCAAAGGTAAATAATTGAGTAAACGCAACAGGCGCTTTTGATTGGGATAAGGTATTTAAAATCAAGCTCATGCGCTCACGCGTTGAAAGGGTTTCAGCGCTAATTAAATGATGCTCGAATGTTTTTGCACGCGCCATGACATCGCTTAGCGCTAACAATAAATCTTTGATTGCCAGTTCAGGTAATAGCTGGTTTTTTTCTGCTAGTTCTGGCACGCTTGCCTGCGCTATAAAGATATCGCGGCCAACACGAGGTAGGCTGTCTATATTTTCGGCCGCTTTTTTAAATTGTTCGTACTCTTGTAGACGTTTTATAAGCTCGGCGCGGGGATCATCTTCTTCTTCTAACTCTTCATGAACAGGCAGTAACAGCCTAGATTTAATTTGTGCCAGCAATGCCGCCATTACTAAATATTCACCCGCGAGTTCTAGCTGAAACTCGCTCATCATTTCTACATATTTTACATACTGCTCAGTAATGCTAAAAATAGACAACTCAAGAACATCTAGCTTATGCTTTTTAATTAAATAAAGCAGCAGATCCAAAGGCCCTTCAAAGGTCTCTAAAATAACTTCAAGCGCATCAGGCGGGATATATAAATCTTCGGGTTTATCAACAACGGCTTTACCATGTAAAAAAGCCAGAGGCAGCTTTTGCTGCACTGGCATATCAGGTGTTGGCGTTGATGATAGCGTCTCAGACTGTTTCATTGTTATTCAAATGGCGTTGTATCACCGCAACCAACACGAAGAATTTGAATATCATCTTCTGATAAATCAATCACTGTGGTCGCCTGCTCAGGTAAATACCCACCATGAATAATTAAATCCACATGTTTATCAAGGCGCTCTAAAATGTCATCGGGATCAGCTTGAGTAAACTCTTCGCCCGGTAAAATAAGTGAGCACGACATTAAGGGCTCACCCAGCTCAGCTAATAAAGCACACGCTATTGGGTGCTCTATAACACGTATGCCTATGGTTTTTTTCTTGTCGTTTAATAACCGCTTAGGCACTTCTTTTGTACCTTTAAAAATAAACGTGTAAGGCCCTGGGGTATTATTTTTAATAAGCCTAAACATTTGGTTATCAACACGCGCATAAGTAGACAGCTCAGATAAATCACGGCATACCAAAGTAAAATTGTGATGTTTTTCAATACCACGAATACGTTCAATGCGCTCTTTAGCTTGCTTATTACCTAAATTACAGCCTATCGCGTATCCTGAATCTGTAGGATACACAACTACGCCGCCTTGTTTAATAATATCAACAGCTTGAGAAATTAATCTAGGCTGTGGATTATCTGGATGTATATGAAATAATTGACTCATAATGCAACTCCTTCGTGCTTTTCCCATGTTTGCCAAACCCCTTGGCAATCTTTAGGTAAGTATAAATTTTTTCCAAGTTCTAAATAGCTAGTCGGAAAATGAAAATCAGAGCCTTGTGAGCAAAGTAGCTCGTATTCTTGGCTCAATAGCCCTAAAAACTGACGTTCACTTGGCGCCTGCTGCGGCTGAGCAACTTCCATTGCATCTCCGCCTACTGATTTAAATTCCACTAACAATTTACGTAGCCACTTGTTCGACATTTTATAGCTACTTGGGTGCGCTAAAACGGCCACCCCACCTGCGGCATGAATCGCCGCAATAGCTGTTTGCATATCACACCAATTACTTGGCACGTAACCGGTTTTACCTCGCCCTAAATACTTTTTAAATACCCCAGGAAAGTTTTTAGCTACACCACGCTCAATCAATGCTCTGGCAAAGTGAGCGCGAGTAATTTGTGCATTTTCGGCCAGCTCGCGAGCTTGTTGGTAAATACCATCGAATCCGTTTTTATTTAGTCGATGGCCAATCTCTATTGCGCGAGTTTCACGTTTTTGCTGCTGCTCGCTCAGTAATGTATGCAAGGTACTATCGTTGGTATCAATATTTAGTCCAACAATATGAATTTCAAAACTTTCCCACTTGGTTGATATTTCAACCCCATTAATAAGTCTAAGCGGCAAGTTTTCACGTTTGATAAAAGCCTGTGCAGGTTCAATAGCAGCCACCGTATCGTGATCGGTAATAGCAAATACATCAATATTTTTATCGACTGCTCGCGCTAATAATTCCTCAACGGTTAAGTGGCCGTCTGAGTGCGTGGTGTGACTATGTAGGTCGTATTTTATCAAATGAAAACTACTTAAATTTAGGGTTTAACGGTGTTTCACCCAGTATAACAAGTTTTTTAACTAAATTGTTTTAAATAAACACTTGACACAAAAGCAGTTGATACGTTTTACTGTAGCCACTTTTAGACATTAAAGAATTAACAACAATGAAAAATACAATTCACAACATCATTTGGTGGTGGCACTCTTAAAATCAAGGGTGATGAATTGTCGTGTCTAAACAAAAAATTCTAACCCGCTACCATGCGGGTTTTTTTATCACTAAATTTTGCAATACAAGATTAACAGGAATTAAAAACATGAATAACGTAAATACTCTTACACATCATTGGTGGTGGCGCCTGGCATAGCGGGACGGTAATGGTCTATCTATAATTTAGACATCGTTATTCAAACCCCGCACTGCTTAGCATTGCGGGGTTTTACTTTTTTTAGGGGATGAGGTTTGATTTTTAGTCATATAACAACAACACCAGGTGAAGTGACCAGCATAACGCAAGTACGAGACTACATAAGTAGCCCACTTGCATTGTATGCCGCACTTGATAAACCTAACTCACTATTACTTGAATCTGCAGAGATAGATTCTAAAGATAGCGTAAAAAGCTTAATACTCGTTGATTGTGCACTGCGTATTGTCTGCCAAGGCAATCAAGTGAGCGTAACAGCACAATCAAATAATGGTCAGCAGTTACTCAGTTATTTACAAGCTAATGTAAAAAACTGCGCATCACAGTTATCCGATACCACATTAACACTGGAGTATCACCCAGTAGATGACACCATTGACCAAGCCAGTAAGCTGATTGCAGATAACGCTTTTAGTGCATTACGCAGCTGTTTAAATAGCATTAAAAGTACCACCAACAATCCATTCTCGGTGTTTTTAGGCGGCGTATTTGCCTACGACATGGTGGCTAATTTTGAACAACTCACCGATGTACCCGACGGGGAAAACACCTGTCCAGACTATGTTTTTTATTTAGCAGAAACACTGGTTGTTATTGATCATCAAAAACAAACAACGGAATTAATTGGTAACGTATTTAATGGCCCTGATGTACATGCAAACTGCTTTGAAGTAGGCAAACAATTAGAGCGTTTGAATACATTATGCGACCATGCTGCTGACTTTAACGCACCAAGCCAAACTGGCGACTGCCCAGTGAGTGTTGATATTAGTGATGAGCAATACTGCCAGCAAGTAATTAAGCTCAAGCAACACATAGTCGATGGCGATATTTTTCAAGTGGTGCCTTCTCGTACCTTCTCACTACCCTGTCCTGACTCTTTACATGCCTACAGCCAGCTAAAAAAACAAAACCCTAGTCCGTACATGTTTTATATGCGCGATGAAGATTTCTCATTATTTGGCGCATCTCCTGAGTCCGCGCTTAAATACGAAGTTCAATCTCAACAGGTCGAGGTTTATCCGATTGCCGGCACACGCCCTCGCGGCAAATTTGCTAATGGACAAATCAACCCTGATTTAGATAGCCGTATTGAGCTTGAGCTTAGAAACGATCAAAAAGAACGTGCAGAGCATTTAATGCTGGTTGATTTAGCGCGTAATGATGTGGCCCGCATTAGCGTGCCGGGTACGCGCCATGCCAAAGAGCTATTAAAAGTAGACCGTTACTCACAAGTAATGCACTTAGTGTCGCGCGTGGTGGGGAAATTAAAACCCGAACTAGATGCCCTACATGCTTATCAAGCCTGCATGAACATGGGCACATTAGTGGGCGCGCCAAAGGTAAGAGCTGCAGAGCTTGTGCGCCAAACCGAAGGAAAACGCCGCGGCAGTTATGGCGGTGCAGTTGGCTATTTAACTGGTGATGGTGCAATGGACAGCTGTATTGTTATTCGTGCAGCCTTTGTTAAAAATAATATTGCTTATGTGCAAGCTGGCGCTGGGGTTGTATTTGATTCAGACCCAATGTCAGAGGCTAACGAAACCCGCGCTAAAGCACAGGCGGTGATCACCGCGATTAAATCGACATATGAGGCTGTATAAAATGAGTGAAGCACACCCTATTAAAATTTACTTTTTAGATAACTTTGACTCATTTAGCTACAACCTTGTTGATGAACTAACAATGCTAGGTGCTGAGTTAGTTGTTTACAGAAATAACATTAGCGCTGAAGTAATATTCAATAAAATGCAGGCAGAGCACAAGCAGGTATTACTGGTTTTATCTCCAGGCCCAGGGGCACCGAGTGATGCGGGCTGCCTAATGGAATTAATTAGCTTGTGCAAAGGTAAATTTCCAATGCTAGGCATTTGTTTAGGCCAACAAGCACTGACACAAAGTTACGGCGGAGTAATCGGTCATGCTGGTGAAACCGTACATGGTAAATCATCAATTATTGAGTTAGACGATCATCCGGTGTTTAATGGGATGGGTAGCACTATGCCAGTGGCGCGTTATCACTCATTAATGGCCACAAAAGTACCTGATAACTTAGCGGTTATTGCAAAGTATCAAGATATTCCAATGGCTATTTATCATCATCAAGATACTGCGCTGGGTTATCAATTCCACCCAGAATCTATTTTAACGCCCAATGGCGCTATGCTGCTGCAGCAAAGCGTTGCCTATTTAACGCGTGCCAAATAAAGGGAACATTATGACTACACAATTACAAAACTCGCTTAATGTTCAACAGGCTATTGAGCACGTTATTGCCAAGCAATCATTGAGCTATGCACAAGCAAAAACACTTTTTGATCAAATAATGCAAGGGAATATGAGCGATATTGAGCTCTCTGCACTGTTAATTAGCCTTAAAATGAAAGGTGAAATAAGCGATGAAATCGCTGGTGCTGCGGCCTCAATGCGTGAAAACGCCGTGGCATTTACAACCATTAAAACTCAACTTGCCGATAGCTGTGGTACCGGTGGCGATGGTTCAAACACTATCAATATCAGTACAACCGCGGCAATTGTGGCAGCCGCTGCCGGTGTTAATATGGTAAAACATGGCAATCGCAGTGTATCGAGTAACTCAGGGTCTGCTGATTTACTCAAAGCCTTGGGGATCAATATTGATATGACTCCCACACAAGCGGCTAAATGCCTTGAACATACAAATTTTACCTTTTTATTTGCACCGCACTATCACAGCGGCGTGCGCCATGCGATGAACGTACGAACCACTTTAAAAACCCGTACTATTTTTAATATTCTTGGGCCGCTAGCTAATCCCGCTGCTCCAGATGTTCAATTACTGGGGGTATACGATGAATCTTTGTGCCTACCTATGGCGCAAACTCTTCATACTCTGGGCACTAAACGCGCTATGATAGTTCACGGGTCTGGCACCGACGAAATTGCCTTGCATGGCCCAACACAGGTTGTTGAGCTGAATAACGGCAAAATCACCCAATACACGCTCAACCCTAGTGATTTTGACTTTGCAAACTATTCACTTGAACAATTAGCCGGTGAAGGCCCACAATACAATGCTAACGCCAGCCTTGCCATTTTACAGGGCAAAGGTAGCGAGGCACATAACGCCGCTATTATTGTTAACGTTGCTGCATTGCTGTACTTAACTGGCCAAGCACAATCGTTAAAACAAGGTGCACAAATAACACACTCATTATTACGTTCAGGCAAGGCCATGGACACACTAAATGCAATTATTGAGGTAAGTCATGGCTAATGTATTAGATAAAATTATTGCCGATAAAAAAATAGAACTCATTGAACGCAAAGCAGCGCGCCCACTTGAGAGCTTTAAGCATCAAGCTAAACCCACCACACGTAGCTTTTATCAAGCGTTAGCGGCACCTGGCACGCAGTTTATTTTAGAGTGCAAAAAGGCATCGCCTTCTAAAGGGTTAATTCGTCAGCCGTTTGATTTAACAGAAATCACCCAAGCGTATAAGCAGTATGCCACTTGTATGAGTGTATTAACTGACGAAAAGTACTTTCAGGGTAGCTTTGATTACCTTGCGTTTGTGCGCAGCCAAGTAGAGCAGCCACTTATTTGTAAAGACTTTTTTATTGATGAATACCAAGTTTACATGGCACGTATTTATGGTGGTGACGCTATTTTACTGATGCTATCAGTGCTTGACGATGAGCAGTATAAAGCGCTGCATGCCGTCGCCGACTCGTTAAATATGTCGGTACTAACTGAGGTGAGTAACGAAGAAGAAGTGCATCGTGCACTAGCACTCAATGCACAAATAATTGGGATTAATAATCGTGACTTGCGCGATTTAAGCACTGACTTAGCCACAACCGAGCGACTACGTAAGCTTATTCCTAACGATAAAGTGGTTATTTCAGAGTCAGGTATTTATACCCATCAAGATGTAAAGCGTTTAGCGCCTTTATGTAATGGATTCTTAATTGGCAGCTCATTAATGGCTGAGGCTGATTTATTACAAGCGTGTCGCCACGTAATCCTAGGCGAAAACAAAGTCTGTGGATTAACCCGTAATCAAGATGCCATTGCGGCTTACAACAACGGTGCCCTTTATGGCGGATTAATTTTTTATCCAAAATCACCGCGCTTTGTCGATTTAGATTGCGCCAAAGAAATCAGCCAAAGTGCCCCTTTAAAATTTGTTGGGGTGTTTGTTAATGCCGCCATAGCAGAGGTTACTGAGCACGCTAAACAACTAAAACTGTCTGCTGTTCAATTACATGGACAAGAAGATGAACATTACATTGCATCGTTACGTAATGAACTACCACGTCATTGTGAAATATGGAAAGCACAGGCCATCAAAGATGCTTTGCCTCAACCGATTATAGGAGCCGATCGCCATTTATACGACACTCACAGTGATTCACAGGCTGGCGGCACAGGCAAAACATTTGATTGGTCGGTACTTCGCGATACCACGACCCCATTTATGCTTGCTGGCGGCTTAAACCCAGACAATATTAGCGATGCACTTTTTCAAGGTGCTCTTGGGCTTGATTTAAATTCAGGTGTTGAAGAGTCTCCAGGTAAAAAGTGTGCAAACAAACTACATCATGCTTTTACAAGTATCAGAAATTATTGAGGTTAAAATGCAAAATCCAGCTTATTTTGGCGAGTTTGGCGGTATGTTTGTACCCGAACTGCTTGTCCCTGCGCTTAAGCAGTTAGAAAACGAATTTAATAAAGCACAAAAAGATCCTGAATTTCAGGCAGAACTAAGTAAATTACTTAACGAGTATGCAGGTCGTCCTACCCCGCTTACTTTAACGCGTAACTTAGTTAAAAACCCAAAAGTAAAACTGTACTTAAAGCGTGAAGATTTACTCCACGGTGGTGCGCACAAAACAAACCAAGTTTTAGGCCAAGCTCTGCTTACCAAACGTATGGGTAAAAAAGAAGTCATAGCTGAAACAGGCGCCGGCCAGCACGGCGTTGCAACGGCACTTGCCTGTGCGTTACTTGGACTAAAATGCCGCATTTATATGGGTGCAAAAGATGTTGAACGCCAACAACCAAATGTATTTAGAATGAAACTCATGGGCGCTGAAGTTATTCCGGTAACCGCAGGCTCGGGTACATTAAAAGATGCGGTTAACGAGGCATTGCGTGATTGGTCTGCCAATTATCAAGAGGCTCATTACCTTTTAGGTACTGCAGCAGGTCCTCACCCATTCCCGACTATTGTACGTGAATATCAAAAAATTATTGGTGAAGAAGCAAAACAACAAGTACTTAAAGCCGAAGGCCGTTTGCCTGATGCGGTTATTGCGTGTGTAGGCGGTGGGTCTAACGCAATTGGTATGTTTACCGATTTTATTGATGAGCCAAGCGTTAAACTCATTGGCGTTGAACCTGCAGGTAAAGGGTTAGACACGCACGAACATGGCGCAACTATCTGTAAAGGAACAAAAGGTATTTTGCACGGTACTTACACTTATATTATGCAAAATACAGATGGCCAAATTGAAGAGTCTTACTCTGTATCGGCGGGACTAGATTACCCCGCAGTTGGCCCTCAACATGCCTTTTTGCACGAAACTGGCCGTGCTCAATATGTCGGTATTACCGACACCAAAGCACTTGATGCCTTTCAAGCATTAGCTAAACACGAAGGGATTATTCCTGCGCTTGAATCAAGTCATGCGCTAGCCTATGCCCTCGAATATGCAGAAGAGCAAACGCAAGACAGTATCATTGTTATTAATTTAAGTGGTCGTGGAGACAAAGACTTAGCCCACGTACACAAGGTATTATCAGAGGAAGGTCAACTATGAGCCACGTAAAAACTGACCGTTATGGACAAATGTTTGCCGCGCTTAAAGAGCAAAACCAGGGTGCTTTTGTACCGTTTGTAACCATTGGCGATCCAGGTAAAGCGCAAAGCATCGAAATTATTAAAAGCTTAATTGATGGCGGCGCTGACGGGCTTGAATTAGGTATTCCGTTTTCCGACCCGATTGCCGATGGCCCTGTCATTCAAAAAGCCAATATTCGTGCCTTAAACGTGCATATTAATACGCAAGACTGCTTTGATATTATTAAAGAGATCCGTGAATATAACGCCGACATTCCAATTGGTTTGTTATTGTATTCAAACTTAATATTTAAACGTGGCTTAGAAAAGTTTTACACCGATGCAAAAGCAGTGGGTGTTGACTCTATTTTAGTGGCTGATGTGCCATTACATGAGTCTAAAATGTTTAGAAAAGCCGCCATGGCCAATGGTATAGACCCGATTTTTATCGCTACACCGAACGCCAGTGACGATACCCTGCGTGAATGTGCATCATACGGCCGTGGCTACACCTACTTGCTTTCTCGTGCTGGGGTAACAGGTACAGACACCAAAGCACAAATGCCAGCAACCCATGTGGTTACGCGCTTACAAGAGTACCACAGTGCACCTGCATTATTAGGCTTTGGTATTTCAACGCCTGAAGATGTAAAAGCGGCACTTAAAGCCGGTGCTGCGGGTGCTATTTCGGGCTCTGCTGTGGTAAAAATTATTGAAGCAAACTTAGATGATTTAGATGCGATGACCTCGCAGCTAAAAACATTTGTAAGCGATATGAAAGCCGCTACTGCGCTTTAATAGCGAGGTGTGTTTTATCATTATCAATAAAAAAGGGCATGTAATATGCCCTTTTCTATTTAAAAGCCCAGAACTAGTGCGCTTGGTGCTTACCTTCGAGTATTTCTTCAATAAATTTTGCATTAAATGCATCTAAATCTGCAGGGCTGCGGCTAGTGACTAAGCCGTTATCAACACACACTTCTTGATCTACCCAATGAGCTCCGGCGTTAATTAAATCGCTTTTAATACTAGGGAAAGAAGTCACTTTTTTATCTCTGAGCTTATTAATTTCAGCTAATAACCACGGTGCATGACATATAGCGGCCACAGGTTTGTTTTTCTTAGCTCCAAAAAAGCCATCAACAAACGCTTTGGCATCTGTATTTTGACGTAAGCTATCGGGATTAAACAAACCACCCGGCAGTAAAAGTGCATCGTAGTCAGCGGCATTGGCATCGGCAGCTAATTTATCAACGGTTACTTTTTCACCCCAATTATCTTTATTCCAACCAGTGATCTGCCCTTCTTTAATAGACACCACCTCTATATCTGCGCCCGCCTCTAGTAATGCGCTTTGCGGCGAAAGTAGCTCGCTTTGTTCAAATCCATCGGTGGCTAAAATGGCAATTTTTTTACCTTGTAAACGGGTGCTGCTATGTAAATTACTCATTAAATACTCCTTATCTTATTTTTTGATACACAGAGAGGTTTGCATATCACATACCAAAAATAACATATTGATAATATTGGCGTTTTATTTAAAGAGATGAGAGTGCTATGTAAATTATTTACAGTGGTTGCAGATACTACACAGCCATTTTTTAAAAATAAAAATAGCCTGCAAGGTACATGCTTTGTTTGAATAACAAAACTCCCTTACAAGCACTGACAATTAAAGACTGTCTTTTAACGCTTTGGCTGGCTTAAATACGGCTTTATTAGCCCCTTCTATTTCTATTGCTTCGCCTGTTTGTGGATTACGACCCGTACGGGCTGGGTAATAACTTAATGCAAAAGTGCCAAAACCATATATTTGTACCTGATCGCCTTCAGACAATGATTTGGTAATCACCTTTTGTAAGCTGGTTAACGCTAATTGCGCCTCTTTTTTTGTTAACTCGCTCGTGTGTGCCATGGCTGTAACAAGTTCTGCCTTATTCATTTTTTGCTCCTAAATACACGCGCTGGCTTTAGCCAACTAGCGTGGCAATACAATGATGTAAAAATAAAAGCAGGCAGGCTAAGGGTTGCAAGGGGGTAAGTCAACCTTAACCAAGGGCTAAGGGCCTTAGTGAGAGTCATTGGGTTTAAATATAATCAGCTTGGCTGTTTTATAGTCATAAAGATGACTTAATCGCTTGCTAAGGTGAAATAAAAATCACCGTGAGCAAACGTGAACGCTAATCAATACCGCTGGTTTGAATTTACCTTTATTTTTATCATCCTGCCTTTAATTGGCTTTAATATTCGCCAGTATTTATCTAACTGGCTTATTCCAGCACTGATCATTTTAATGAGTGTGTGCTGTATGCTGCTGCTAAACGACATTCACTTTAAGCGCTTTAGATTAACCAGTATGGGGCAGTTTTCTGCTGTGAAGCGCCGTATGTTTAGCTTTTTCTTTATTGGCGCATTATTTTCAGGGGTGTTTTATAACCTACTCTACCAAGGACACTGGTTTACTTTACCGCGTGAAAACCTCTCCGATTGGCTGATGCTATTGCTGCTTTATCCTTTATTGTCGGTGATCCCGCAAGAGTTAATATTTAGAACGTATTTTTTTCATCGCTATAAGCGCATTATGCCCAGTAAATGGTTGCGCATTATTATTAGCGCCAGTGTATTTGCATTGGCACATATTATTTACGCCAATTGGATAGCTGTTAGTTTAGCGTTTGTCGGTGGCTTACTGTTTGCCTATACCTACGCGCAAAGCCGCTCAACTTTTGCCTGTGTTATTGAGCACAGCTTATGGGGCATTTGGATGTTTACCCTAGGGATTGGTGACTACTTAGATTCGGGTGCACTGAATTAACTAACCGCAACAAAAAAGCCGCGATAAGCGCGGCTTTATTAAATTAAGTTTTAATTAAAAACCAAAAATACTGATATTAAAAAACTTGGTCGCAACGGTGTTTACAAAAATAAGCAGTAAAATCGCTGGGATAAATGTTTGTAATGAAAAGTTAACGTACTTTTCCATAAAGCTATTCGCATAATTAGGCGAACCTTGTCTTAGCTCTTCACTTAAACGAACTTTCTTCCATTTATACATTACAAACAAACATACCATTAAACCATTGAGTGGTAAAATAGTGTCGTAGAATACGTCATATACAATATCAAAAAAGCTCTTGTTACCACTGCCGTAGCTAGTAAAGGTAGTTAGGCTGTCAATCATACCAAACGACATAATACACATAATGGTTAACACACCGGTTGATAAGGTAAGTATGCCTAGCGCTTTTTTACGGCTAATGCCTTTACGGTCGCTGAGTGTGGCAGTTGGAACTTCAACAATAGATACCAATGATGTGATCGCAGCAAAAAATACCAATAAGAAGAAAATAAATGCCACGGCTGATGCGCCAAAGTAGCCAATATCGTGTTGTAACGCTAATAAGATTTTTGGTAAGTACACAAAAATCATTGAAACTGACGAGTCAGATAACTTTGTCGGATCGGTATTTGGGTCAAAGCTAAAAATAGCCGGTAACACCATCAAGCCTGCAACAAAGGCAACTAATGAGTCGGTAATGGCAACCATTTTCGCACTGCCCACAATGTCATCTTTTTTAGAAATGTAAGAGGCATACGTAATTAAAATACCCATACCTAACGACAATGAGAAAAACGCTTGGCTCAATGCGCCATTAAGAACACTGGCATTCATTTTACTAAAATCAGGAATAATATAGTACTTCACACCCGCCATTGCGTTATCAAGGGTGAGTACGTAACCCACTAATATAATAAGCATGACAAATAACGCCGGCATCAAAAATTTAGCCGCTTTTTCTATGCCATCTTTTACGCCACCGACCAATATTAAGTTAACAATCACCACAACCAGTGCCATGTAGCCGAACACCGTGTAGCTGTTAATAAACTCATCAAAGTGCCCAGGGTTTGCCAACTTATCCAAATTACCAAATGCGGTTTGGCTTAAGTAACCAAAAATCCACACCGTGATCACCATGTAAAAAACGGCAATCATAAATGGCGTTAACACGGCTAAAAAGCCAGCAAACTTCCATTTCTTATCGTTATTGGCTAACGCCTTGTATGCACCAAGAGGATCTTTTTGTGCGTGGCGACCCATAGCCATTTCGGCCATCATGACGGGTAAACAAATGAATGCGACGAACAAAGCATAGACGAGCAAAAATGCACCACCGCCATTCTTAGTCGCAGAAACTGGAAAGCCTACTAAGTTACCAATGCCCACAGCAGAACCCGCCGCTGCTAATATAAATCCTAAGCGGGAGCTAAAGTGCTCTCTATTTTCACTCATGTAATAACCTTGTTATTATTTATCTTATCCAAGGGACTCTACCAGTGTTACACAACGCTTTTCAAGCAATTACCGCGTAAAAAAACATTCTTGCTGTAAACATCGCCATAAACACTTTTAATTCACCATTTATCAACGCTATGCTAGTATGCAGTTAATTAAATTTAACAAGTTTTGAGAGTATTTTTATGTTGTATATGATTTATTCAACGGACGTCCAGAACAGCTTAGAGCACAGAAAAGCTGCTCGCCCTGCTCATTTAGCACGTTTACAAACGCTAGAAAACGAAGGTCGACTATTAACAGCCGGCCCCCTTCCAGCGGTTGATAGTGAAGACCCTCAAGATGCGGGCTTTACTGGCTCTTTAGTGATTGCTGAATTTAACTCTTTAGAAGATGCCAGAGAATGGGCCGCAGATGATCCTTATGTTGCGGGTGGCGTATATGAAAACTCAATTGTTAAACCATTCAAAAAAGTGTTCCCTGCTTAACATTAACGTGAGTTCCCTTGTTTAACTGCAACCAGTAATTCAGGGTTTGTTCACTCATTTTTAATTAGACTTTGTCTTATAAAAATTTAAATACTCAATAGAGTAATTAAATTTTAGTGGCTTAGTTTTTTAGGCTAAGCAGGTATGTTCTAGGAGTTTCGTAATGCGTGTATTATTAACACTCAATTTAATTGCTGTTTTTTGTTTGGCTAATGTTGCCCATGCAAATAATACTAACAGCACACCCGATAAAATTGAGATAAGCAAAAAGAAAGCAGTAATACTTGCAAAACAAACCACAGACGGTACAACATTAAAAATTTCAGAAGAAACACAATTTTATACAGTACGAATTTTAAAAGCTGACGGCCACGTCGTCGATTTGAAGATAAACAAAAAAACTGGCGAAGTGAAAAAGGATTAACCAATGCGAATTTTAGTAATAGAAGATGATTTACATTTGGCAGATAATCTGCGCAATGCATTAGAAAAAGAGCGTTACAGTGTTGATTTATGTCACGATGGCGAAGCGGGCCTTTTTCATATAACAGAATACCCTTTAGACATGGCAGTGGTTGATTTAGGCCTGCCTAAAATAGATGGCATAGAGCTTATAAACAAAGCCCGCGCCCAAGGGATCACTATCCCTATTTTAATTTTAACGGCGCGCGATCGCTGGCAAGACAAAGTTGAAGGCCTCGATGCGGGCGCTGACGACTACCTAACTAAGCCATTTCATGTTGAAGAACTCATTGCTCGCTGTAATGCGCTTATTCGTCGAAGTGCAGGTAAAGCAAACCCAGAAATGACAGCCGGCCCTATCAAAATTCATACGCGTTCACAACAAGTGTGGGTAAACGACAAAGAGCTAAGCTTAACCGCATACGAATATAAAGTACTTGAATACTTAATGGTTAACCCGCAAAAAGTAATTTCAAAGTCTGAGTTAACAGAACATATTTATGACCAAGATTTCGATCTTGATTCAAACGTCATTGAAGTGTTTGTATTGCGTTTACGTAAAAAGCTCGACCCTGACGGTGTGCTTAACCCAGTCGAAACACTACGTGGGCGTGGTTACAGGCTTAAAAGCCAGTGGTAGCACCGCAAATTTCGTTAAAAATAAGGCAAGGATTTATCCTTGTCTTTGTTTTATTAGTTGCCTTACCTATTTTGTTTTACTCCATAGGTAAGGCGTATTACGCGTCACTTGTTGATGCCACCGAAAAAAACCTCGAAGCGCACCTGTATTCACTCATCTCCGAGGTTGATTTTACCGAGCGCGGTATTATCATGCCCAGCTCTATCTTAACGCCCGAACTCAATAACCTAAACTCAGACACCTACGCCATGATTTACCGTGACGATGTGCCTATTTGGCATTCTGAGTCGGCGGTTAACGTTAACTTTGTTCCCCAATATATAGAGCCCAAAGCCGGTGCTGCAGACTTTAGACGCGTGGTTTATAACAACACCGCCTATTGGCAGTTAAGCTTAACGGTCATTCTTAATAATATTGACCAATCAGAGCAAGCACGATTTATTTTATTAAAACGCAACGACGCCCTACTGCGTTTAATGGACGGGTTTAAACAAACCTTAGTCGATTGGATGTTTATAATGGGGATTGCTATAGCAGGGTTAATGGCTATTGGTTTTATTTGGAGTGCAAGGCCGCTGCAGCGCCTAGATAAAGAAATAAAAGCTATTGAATCAGGCGATATTCAAGAAATTAAAGGCTTATACCCCGTTGAACTACAAACAATAAAAGCCGACCTCAACCTATTGTTAGAGTCGCAGCAGCGCCAAAAAGAGCGCTACCGCGCCTCACTCAGCGATTTAGCACATGCACTTAAAACGCCCCTAGCTGTATTAAAATCAAGCCCACTGGCCAACGATGCCGACGCACAAGAACAACTCGACCGAATTAATGTGATGATCGAGCACCAATTAAAACGTGCTGCTACTGGGGCTTCCGATACATGGAAAAAGCAAACCCCCATCAAACCGGTTATCGACTCTATCTTAAGTGCAATGGGTAAGGTTTATCGCGATAAAGACATCATATTTAATTGCAAAGTGAGTGATAAAGATTACTTTTTAGGCGATAAAACCGATTTAATGGAGTTATTAGGTAACTTAATAGATAATGCCTGCAAAGCCTGTCGCTCCCAAGTCAGTATTGACGTTTCACAAGCTAAAACGCTCAGCATTAGTATTTGTGATGACGGCCCGGGTATTCAACCAGATAAACGCGAGTCATTGCTTCAACGCGGTACGCGCCTTGATACTTACGAGAGTGGCCATGGTGTTGGCATGGCGATTGTATCTGACTTGGTGAAGTCGTATCACGGGTTGTTAACTATTTCTCAGTCGCAAAGTTTGGGCGGCGCAAAATTTATTCTCGAGTTTAATTACCATGAAAAAAAATAACTATATTCTTTGTTTTACTCTAGCTCTGTTATTTTCTTGGGCTGTTCCAAGCGTTGCAGCGCCGCTTGAATGCACACTTGAAAAAAACGCCCTACCCGAACAAATCAAAGCATATACACAATGTTTAGATGCCAAATTAAATAGAGTACAGCAAGAACAAGATAGCTGGATCCAAAAGCGTACCTTTGAACTATCTGCATTAGAAAGCGAAACCGGCAACACCCAAATTTTGTCATTATTTAAACTAAGTATTAACGCTAAAGACAATTACATTCAAAGAAGTTGCCAATGGCGCTACATGCTAAAACAACCTAATGCACAACAAGCCGTTGTTACCTACAAAGAATGTGAAATAGCCATGACCGAGCAATTTATTCAGCAGCTTAAAACGGCTCTTTAATTAGCTCATAGGTAAGCGATGTGTGCTGTGGCTTGGTAATTTAGAGTTCAGTTTATTAGTGTTTTAAAAAGTGCAGCCTCAAAGGCTGCATTTTTGTTAGTTTTTATACTTTGTTATGTGATTACTCTGACCATACCGCAAATTCATTTCCATTAGGGTCGCTAAAGTGAAATCGTCTACCACCGGGAAATGAAAATGTAGGCTTAATTATTTTGCCTCCAGCTTTTTCAATTTTATTTTGAGTCGCTTCAAGGTCATTACTGTATAACACAATTAACGGGCTTCCGTTTTTAGTAGAAACAACCAAGTCAGATTTAAAGAAACCACCATCAACCCCTTGCGCGGTAAAACTACAATATTCTGGGCCATAATCTACAAATGACCAGCCAAACACCGTACTGAAGAAAGCCTTTGTAGCTGCAATATTTTGTGCAGGAATTTCAATATAGTTAATTTTATTATTTTGAGTCATTTTAGTTTTTTACCCTTATTATCACTTATCTTATTTGTGGCTTGTGCAAGCAATAAAGATAGCAGCAATAGCATAAACGGCTGATAAAGTTTTATAAGAATGTGCTTAGACACCCTACTTATAATTAATGCTGAATAAAACCTAGTTAAAAGGCATTTGAAAGTACAAAATTAAAGATGGGTGTCTTGTTTATTTATTTTTTTATTGAATAATAAGCTCATGGGCTAAAATTCGAGCGAAGCGGGTCAACCCACGTATTAGCGTCCCAGCGACCAAAGGGACTCCCAACAGCGTTTTGTTAGCTGCTCAGCTGCGTGATATGCAACAGTTCACCCACTGGCCCCCATAAATAAAAGACCTTACCCCAAGCTTCTTGTTGGATTGGGGTAATCTTTGTTTTGTGTTCGGATTTAAAGCATAACTCATATGCTTCGTAGATGTCTGAAACGCAGATTTGCAACATAAAATTTTTGGCCAAATCTTCATTGTAAAAGCGCTGCAAAAAGAAAAGACAATCACCGTTTTCAAAAAGTGTGAGATCGTCGGTTACGTATTCTGATTTAAATCCAATTTCCGAGTAGAAAGACTTTGAAATTTCGAAGTCCTTACTTGGAATAAATGTTTTTATATCTATTACATCCATGATTCTTTCCAAAGGCAGCTAATGCCGCATTAAAGTGTGAGTAACGCTACCAAAAAACCTCACCATACCACCGAAAACACAAAAACCTAAGATGGAATCAAAAATGCCAAGCGTTGGGAATCACTCTTCAATGCTTTGTTAGTCTAAGCAAACTGAAATTCCCCACCATGCTCTTCCATTATAAATGAAAGGTTTTGTGCGGCATTTTGAAATATTTTTTGGATGATTCCTTGAATCCCATACCATTGCTGAGACAACTGATAATCAGAATGTATTGTGTCATCAGAAAAATCGACGCCGGCCAAGTGAGCAACTTTGGCTAAACCAAAGACTAAGTCAAAAGTAATGGGCTCACCTAAACGATGTGCTAACCTATTTCTAATACGATTCATTTCGATCAAAAAATCAGCCATTGATTGCCAAATTAAACCACGATTTAGCGCTAACTTAACCTTATTAGGAAAACTCATGTTAAATGGGTTTATCTTCTCACTATCGTCAAGCTTCAACTTTATTAATTGAACTAATACTGACTCAAGCAATAAATGACCTGTTAGATATGCACCCAACTCAGCGTTGTTGAATAATTCGAGAATGTGCTCAAGATCTGGTGTTTCTCTATCTTCCCAAATGTTATCTGCCATATAGACTCACTTACTATTGGATTAGGCTAACAATTTTATAGTACGCGATTTGCGCATATCTATACCAACGCTGCGCTAATTTTGCTTCTTCATTTATAGTTCTAACAAATTAGCTAACACATTGCTATCATTAAGTTTTATTATTTTAAGCAGTGCTAATTTGAACAATAGGCTCGCGTCGCTCATTTTCCTGAGTATGAGTGCACACTAGAGCTTACTCACTTAGCCCATAAAACGTTTTGACAAATCTGCATAAAAACCACAAACTACCTACCAGTAGATTGATTTAGCTAAAGTGATTTTAAAATGCATAAACCTGTGGTTATTATTGGTGGTGGCTTAGCGGGCTTATATGCCGCTTACAGCCTAAAAAAACGTGACATTCCGTTTTTATTATTAGAGGCCAAAGCCAATTTGGGTGGCAGGATTACCTCTCACTTTTTAGCGACTAACAACAGCATTGGCCACGATTTGGGCCCTACCTGGATATTTCCGCACCAGCCTAATATTCAACAGTTAGTTACTGATTTAAACATCCCTGTGTTTGAGCAATACACACAAGGCGATGTGTTGTATCAAGCATCGCATACTGCCCCTGCACAGCAAATTGCAGGGGCGGGTGAAATGCAGCTATTTAGAATACAAAACGGCATGAGCGAGCTTATTAATGCGCTTTATCAGCAGCTTGACCCAAACACCGTTAAATTAGAGCACGCTGTTAGTGAAGTGAAAAAGCTTTCCGATGGCTGGCATACAAGCGCTAATTACCAAGGGAGTACGCATCACTTTACTTGCGATCAGTTACTGTTGGCGTTACCGCCTAGAATGATCGGCCAGCATTTAACCCCGCATTTATGGGCTGATAATGTTTTAGCACAGCGTTTAGCATCGGTGCCGACGTGGATGGCAGGCCAAGCAAAGTTTGTTGCCACCTTTGAGCACGCTTTTTGGCGAGATAAAAATTTATCAGGGCAATGTTTTAGCCGTGTAGGTCCGTTAGTAGAAATACATGATGCCTCAGCAAGTGAGCATGCTCACCCTGCTCTGTTTGGCTTTATTGGTGAGCCTTACTTGCAGCGCAGTCGAGTAACTCGCGAGCAATTAACCCAAGCCTGCCTTGATCAGCTTGGCTATTTTTATGGTGATCAGGCTTATACTGCCACTCATTGCACGTTAAAAGATTGGGCTGAGGATGAATTTGTGGCCAACAAGGATGACCAAATGGGTGTATCGCAGCATCCCGAATTTAATTTTTCAGGGCTTGGCGAGCAACTCAAACAGTTAAAAGTGCATTTTGTGGGGAGTGAGTTTGCAAAGCAGGAGGCAGGCTATTTAGAGGGGGCTGTAAACGCCGTAGATAGCGCCTTAGCTAATTTAATAGATACTTAATAATGTTAAAGGCGTGCTTTTGGCACGCCTTTATAAGGTATTAGTCTTCTGATTTAATGACGGTTTCTTCACCTGTGCCAAGCATGGTTGCTAACCAACGCCCTTCGTCACTGGCTTCTAGCGCTATTTTTACAATCATAGTTAACGGCACTGATAACAACATACCCACAGAGCCTAAAAGCCAGCCCCAAAATATTAACGATAAAAATACCACTAACGTAGAAAGCCCTAACCCTTTACCCATGTATTTAGGCTCAACAATATTACCCATTACGGTATTTATAGTTAAATAACCCGCGCCAACGAGGCCTGCCACTAATGGGCCTTGAGTAATAAGCGCCAGTAACAGTGCTGGCACAGCGGCTATGATTGAACCAATGTTAGGAATGTAATTAAGCATAAATGCTAATACGCCCCATAGTACAAAGTAATCAACATCGAGTATCCACAGGTAAAAACCAGCGATTACACCGGTGGCTAAACTTACTAAGGTTTTAATGGCCAAATAAGAATTAATAGAGTCTAAAAAGCGGTCAATTTGCTTAATTTTACTGTCAGGATCGTCCAATGCTAAATGTATCTTTTTGCCAAGTATGGGCCCTTCAAACAGCATAAAAACAACCGTTAAAATAATTAAAAACATATTGGCCATTACGCTACCTAAGCCGGTTAGCATATTGGTGGCAACATCAACCATTTTACCGGGGTCGAACATAGACAAAATTTGTTCTTTATTAATTAAAATATTGTATTGCGAAGCCATATCAACCAGCCATACAAATTCTTCTTTTAACTGTGCTTTGTATTCTGGTAACTGCTTTGAAAAATCGTTAACCGACTGCCCCACTAAACCGCCTAAGCTAACACCTAAGCCCATAATAATAAGCACTACAAGCACCACCGCTATGCCTTTTGGAATACGGTAGCGAGCAAAAAAATTAATGAGTGGGCTACAAATAATGGCGATGAATGCTGCCAAAATAAACGGAATAACAATAGCACTTGCGGCTTTAATGCCCGCTAATACAATGACCAACGCTGCAAAAATAATTAAGCTTTTATTTACCCCAGTTAAACTTGCCAATACTCTTATCCTATTGCTGTTATTTGGCTTCAGTGTAAGGCAAAACCCAATAGAATGAAATATTTATGGGTGATCATAATAATGATTAGTACGTATAAATTTGCAAATCGTTGAGCTGGGGAGTATAAATTTTAAACATCCCGCTTTATTTATAATTTTGGAGTTGCAATGCATATATTTTTTACAGGCGCCACGGGCTTAATTGGTAGGCACCTTTGCCCTTTCTTGTTGCACCACCACGACATTACGGTACTAAGTAGAAATCCAACCAAAGCTAAAGTGTTGTTAGGCCACAGAGTAAATGCTGTTAGCAGCTTAGACGATGTCGATTTAAATACGGTCGATATTGTCATTAATTTAGCCGGCGAACCTATCGTTAATAAACGCTGGAGTGATAAACAAAAAGCAAAAATACGTGATAGCCGAATTATTACTACCCAAGCCATAAGTGATGCAATTAATCAGTGTCATACACCACCACATACGTTTATTTCAGGCAGTGCAATAGGCTATTATGGTCGCCAAGGTAAAACCCAAGTTGATGAAAACAACACAGAACCGCACGATGAATTTAGTCACCAACTTTGTAAGGATTGGGAACTCGCTGCATTAAAAGCTGAGTCTGACGATACCCGTGTTTGCTTACTTCGCACAGGTATTGTACTGGCTAAAAAAGGCGGCGCACTTGGAAAAATGTTGCCTGCATTTAAGTTTTGTTTAGGCGGGCCAATTGGCAATGGCGAGCAAGGTATGTCGTGGATCCACATTGATGACATGGTGCAGCTCATTTTATTTTTGATTCGTAATCAAGATATCTCTGGTGCTGTAAATGCCACTGCCCCGCATCCGGTGAGCAATAAACAATTTAGCCAATCATTG